>Ga0265322_10000013_pt1 | contig 142527 bp, 144 predicted proteins | sample 41222metaG_FD_193584 | JGI IMG/M metagenome (GOLD analysis project Ga0265322, IMG submission 193584) | Rhizosphere microbial communities from Carex aquatilis grown in University of Washington, Seatle, WA, United States - 4-12-22 metaG | ecosystem: Host-associated > Plants > Roots >...
TAAGTTCTCTTCCAATTTCATAAGATTAAGATAAGGAAAATAATCATGATTTATCATACTACCATTGTCATGATATACTTTCTTCACAACTATCTTTGGTACATCATTAAAAAAGGCTTTAAGTCCATAATTTATTGCCGTTCTAAAAAATCTATTATAAACATTTTCATGACTCTTTTCTTGACCAAACTGCGTAATGTTCAATTTATCTAAATCCACATATAGGATATTAAATTTAATCGGAGTATTTTTCTTATTTAATTCTATTATATGATTTAACCATTTTTTTGATATAGTCTTTAGAGAAACGCTCGCTCCAGAATTTCGTATATTAACATTATGAATCTCACAATTATTAAGAATATGATAATCTACCTTACAAGTGTCTTTAAATGTACAATTTTCACGATTCCAAGACCATTTACCGTTATTTTTATTAAGACATCTAAAATCAATAAAACGAGACAAAATATCCTTTTTTTGTTCCACAGGTATAAATAAACATCCTATACATAGAAAATTTTTTGTATGCCCTTCATAATCTATAGGTGTTATTATCTCATCAGCATATATTTCTATATCCATGTTCTCTCGCAATATAAACTAAGTTAAAGTCAATAATAAGAAGAGCACGATAAACAGATATAAATTTTATGTTTTTCCGGTAAATTCGAAAATCATCCGGTTTTTTCATAGTAAGCTTTATTAAGATAAATAATATACTCTTATTATGGAAATTATTGAGGACGATTTAACGGTTGTGATTGTTCGTTTATCTAGAGAAGAATTTGAAAAACATTTCCCTGAGACAGATTCTACATAAAAAAAATAAAATATTATTTTTTGGTGTTTAGTTCTTTGAGTATTTGAGTTAGTATCTCTTCACGCATAGTTTCTCTATCTTTACGCATATTGTCTAATGTTTCTTGTAATTGCTTATTTTGTAGTTTGTATCTTTCGAAATCTGTTCTGAATCTTGCTATTTCGTGTTCTTTTGTTTGTTCTGCAATTTCATCATCTGCAACTGCGTGAAAATATATTTGTGGTGCATTGCTTCTTAGAGTCCATCCATATCTTGCGCAGAATTGTTGGTATGTCTTTATGACTGATGCATAATATGTTGCTGAACTATGCCTTAGAGTGTGTGGAGAAATATTTTTTCCAAGAACTCTTTTACCGGATCTTTTGATTATAGTATAAAGTATTCCGTAGTTACTTTCGAACATGAAACCTGATACATCAAAATTATTTTTACTAATTATAGAATTTTTGTATGTATCAATATAGTCAGATGCTAATAATAGAGATACTTTACGTGCTTTTTTGGTCTTACTAGTTTCTGCTCGAACTTCGGCACGATAATAATTTTTTCCTTCTTCCTGTTTTACATCTGACCATCGTAGATTAGCTAATTCTTCAATTCTAAATCCTCCATCAAACAACATCATAATCATACATTTAGTTTTGCTTGTGGTTGCTGCTTGTACCATTTTTTCTACTTCTTGACGTGTAAGGTATTCTTTTGTTGTTCTCTCTTCCGTCGTCACCCAATCTAAGCACATCTCTGGATAATTTCTATTATCACCATAACGCCACTTCAAGAATTTTCTTATAACCTTGTATATTCTAGCTTTTGTGGCTGGCTTATATCTACGACTATATTCACTCAGGAATTTATCTTCTTCCATTTTATCATAGAATTCTTGCCAATCAACTAATGTGGCATCATCAAAACCTTTTTTTAGCCAAGTCTCACTTAGCATACGAAGAATTCCTAATACCCGATATAATGTAGATTTACCAACACGTAAATTTCTACCGCCGCTCTTGGCTTGACCCTTCTTACATGCGTGTAAATATTCGAGAACAATAATCTTATTCTTTCCACACACCCATTTTTCTGAGTCCATTCTCTCAAGTACTGTATCATACTCTAGTTCTAATCCATGTATATCTCTCTTTCCATTTGCCGCAAACAATTTCTTTCCCATCTTAAACTCCAAGAACGAGTCATTATTTAAGTGGTGATGTTCACCAAAACTATTAGAATCACCGGTGTAAGGGGCACTCGCCCCATTTTATATACACCAGATACTAGTAGTCCCGCCCAGATTCGAACTGGGGTCACAGGCTTTCTTCGATGAATTGAATCATCGCCAAAGGCCTGCATGATTGACCGCTACACTACGGGACTATTGAATATAAAGATAACACCTACAGTCTGGACAATTAAAGTGTTTTAAAAAGGTTGTGCTAGATTAGCAAAGCGTAATGTACTCATTATTGAGTAAATACGATAAACTATTTAAAACATAATCCGTTCCCAGCTTTATGAGTTTTGACGAGATGTTTAAAGATTTAGCACCGCAAAAGTTTGAATCTATTAAATTACCTAAATTAAATAATACGGAAGTTTCTGAACTGTATAAACAATTATACAAATTAGAGATATTGAAAGTTGAATTGATTGAAGATATAGAGATTAAATCTAAAGCATCATTTCCAATACTTGAGAGTATAATATCGGAACTGTCGAAAAATACTTCTTCAAACGAAAATGGTGTTATCAAATCGAATTCATTAGCGCAATTGCAAGAATATAAACAGCAGCATCCAATAACTATAAATTCTAAAGTAGACGAAATCAATACTGAAATTAATAATATTTATTCTCGATTAAAAGAACATGCTATTTCAAAGTTATATAATACCAAATTTTGCTTAGATTTGACGTTAACCATTAGTGCTGATAAAGATAAAGGCAAACTATCTTTGTCAAAAATAGAACCTGATCTTCGAATATCAATATATTATTTGTTCCATAAAGATGTTCCACAATACGATATGTCGGATAATGATCTTATTTGGACTATGTTTGAATGTTTACCGCAAGATGCCAAAACATATCTAGAGAATATTTCAATAAGGCCAAAAAAAATGGAGAAAGAAGATTTATACATCAATTATGGTCGGTACTTCGCTAATGTTATAAGAAAATATTTTAGAGGAGGAATCACAAACCATTTTGCAATACCACTAGGTATAACACAAGAGGAAAAAAGAGAAGATATTACAGACAACAGCATAGATCTTATAACAACAGAAGAAGACATAGTGTATCAAAAGAAATTTTTTATAGCGTTAAATGAAGATATTAATCCAATATATGTAAAGGAAGAAGGATTTAGAAAAGACAGTCCATTAAATGAAAAAAGTTATGACCCAAAAGAAGATACATGTAGATTACATGAAATTGAGGATCACTATAGCTATGATTATAAGAATCTAACTTGTTTAATACCAATCGCCGGAAAGATAATAAGCCAATTCATAAAAGACAATCTCGCAAATAATATAAAATATCATGAAAAGATACAGCCTAGATAAAAGCCTAGCATCGTATGCATTCTAAATATACATATGTAACTATTATTCAAGGATAACAGTAAAGTTTTTAAAATGATTTCTAATACTTCTTTGAATGGCGCTCGATGATATGTTCAGTAATCTGCTTCCTCAAAATGTAAGGATAAATCTTCCCGCAAAGGTCGATGAGAATATATCTGAATTATATAAGCAATGGTATGCTTTGCAATTTGAAAAATATCACTTGAATGATTCAGCCCAAACTAGGACAGATATTTCGTTCAATGTTCTTGGTTCTGTCGTATCTGAAATGTCAGAAAATATGATTTCAGAAAATTCTACAGACGCAATAGTGAAAGCTGATGCAATGTCGAAAGTCGGTAATCTCAAAGAAAGTTATCTAAATGAAATTGATGATAAAAACAAAGAGATAGATTTAAGTATCGATAATATCAAGAAAAGAATTGAGAATTATTGTATATCAACTCTTACCTGTAAAGAGTTTAGAATTGAATTAACAATGACGCTTTATGATGATCACGCCAATGGAAAACTAGAATTCAATATCCCTTCTGAATTGAGAGTTCCAATATTTTATCTTTTCAATGACACACCGCCAAGCCTTAATCTTGAAGATCTAAAAATTTACCCATCATTATATGAGTTTGCACCTAAAGAAATAAAGGATGCATTCAAAAAAATAAAGCCCAAATATCAATCCGAAAAAGAAAAAGATTATGAACCTAAAAGAGAATGGCGATATTATTCATCAGGATATAACAAAAACAAGAAAGGTTCAAGTAATTCCACTGGTGGTTATTGGCGTACAACTTCTATCGCGAGCCAAATTGAGTTAGCAAAACAGGCCAATGAAAAATTAAGAGAAGGATATGCAAACATCATGAAAAGGTATTTATCAAAAATCATACAGATAAGTCTTCCTGATTCAGAGAAAACATTCACAAATGATAATGACTATCCTGATAAATTTTCCATCCCAATAGGAATCATGCATCTACCTGAATTTCATAGAATAGCATATCCTGAAATATTCTTATATGAAAAAGATAAAGGAATATTATTAGCAGAGACATATCGTGAACAAGAGACAGCTAATTTAGAATCTAAGTTCGATAAACCCGAAATAAGGACACTTTCATTTATAGATATGAAATTCGAAGTTGAAAACACCGTGTCCGAAATACTTGTTAATGCAGCCGGAAAAGTAATTGCAGCTTTTGCAAAATATAATATCTCAAACAAACTAAAATATACTGAAGTAATTTTACCAATAAAAAATCCTAATAGGCGCGATTAATCAACGTGGTCAAACCATTTCTTAAACGAACAATAAACCTTTTAAACTATTCTTTATTCCATAGTAGTATGTTCCTAAAGTCGCTACATCTAGAAAACATTCGTTCTTATACTAGTCAAACGATTGATTTTAAAGACGGTTCAACATTATTAATCGGAGATATTGGTTCTGGTAAAACCACAATTCTTTTAGCGACAGAATTTGCATTTTTTGGATTAATAAAAGGAGATATTAGCGGTGCCACATTATTAAGACACGGCAAACGTGAAGGCAGTGTAGAATTACATTTCGAAATCAATGGTAAAAATATAAAAATAATCAGAAAACTTAAACGCGGAAAAGACGATACAGTAGCACAAGATGCTGGACAGATAATTACAGACAATAAAGTCTTCGACGGTACACCAATAGAATTGAAATCAAGAATTCTAGAACTGTTCGGTTATCCTGAAGAACTCTTAAACAAAAATACTAGCCTAATCTATAGATATACAGTTTACACTCCTCAAGAAGATATGAAGAGAATTCTTTTTGAAAGTAAAGACGATAGACTGGACACTTTAAGAAAAATATTCAATATTGATAAATATAAGCACATCAGAGAAAATGCTTTAATGTATGCTAAAGAATTGCGTAATTCAAAAAAGATTATCGAAGCTAAAATATCTGATTTGGAGCAGTTAAAAGAAGTACTAACAAAAGCTATTGAATTAAAAGAGAAAACGTTTCAAGAACTAAATCTTGAAGAGAAAAATAATAAATTAGTTAAAGAATCGCATGATAAAAAAATTTCTGAAGTAAAAAACTACGAAGATAAAATATCAAAATTAAATATCTTAAAAAAAGATTTAGAAATATCAACCATCAATTTAAAGAATAAACAATTGGAGTTAGATAAAGGCAATAAAGAATTAGGAATGGTTGAATATAGAATTCAAGAATATACAAATAAATTAAAGGAACTCGGAATTAACGAACAAGATGAAACGCAAATTCGAGAATCTTTAAACGATGCAGAGGATAAACTTAACAAAATAAAAAATGCTAAAGAAGTTATTAGTAAGAGGCTAGAAGATAAAGAAAGGGACTTGCAAAATTTATTAGTCGACGATGTTGCAACGTTAAATTATAAACAAAATACCATAACAAAAAGATTGGACGAGAAAACCAGTAAAGAAAAAACATTAGCAGAATTACAAGATACGTTCGATAGATCAGTAATAGAATTAAATATAATTAACGTCAATAAATTTAATTCTCAAAAGGTAATTAATCAACTGAAGGATTTAAGTACATGCCCTACATGTCTTCAAACTGTTGATTTTTCACACAAAGTAAAAATTCTAGATAAGGAAAGCGCGATGATACTTTCATATGAAAGAAAATTCGCAGAATTGCAAACTAAGAAAAAAGAATTTGAAGAGAAAATAACCACCATAAAACAAGATATCGAGAATTTACGTCGTGATGAAATAGACTTAAAAGAAGTTAGTATGAAACTCTTAAATATTACTAAACAGCAAGAATTAAAACAAAATCTACAAGTAGAAATTGATGATTTGAAATTAAAGAAAGAGAAGTTAGATCATATGGATGTTAATAAACTCGTCGATATAATATCGAAAAGCAGAAAGATAATTAACAATTTTGAAGTCAGAAAGCATATTGAAGAATCATTAAAAGAAAAACGTCAGCAAAAAGAAGATTTGACAGTCAACATACTCAAAGTTCAAGAAGAATTAAATATATTTGTACAAAGTAGAGCTGTCGTCAACGATAAAATATTAGCATATTCAGATATCGAAAAGGAATATATAGATAAGAAAAAAGAGTTAGACACTCTCGTAAAAGATTTGAGAGATAGTGATATTCGATTGATGAGTATAAAGAAGGATGCTGAAAATACAGCTAAAGAAATAAATCGCGTAACTCAAGATATAGACGTGAAAAATAAATTAAAAGAAAAGATAACTTATATAGGTGAATTAAATTATTGGATAACTGAGCACTTCGTGAATCTTACATCAACTATTGAAAAAATCATAATGCAAAAAATTCATATCGAATTTAATGAATTATTCCAGAAATGGTTCAAGATGTTAATTGATGATGAAAATATTGAAGTTCGAGTCGATGAGGAATTTACTCCGATAATTATTCAAAACAGTTATGAAACTGATATAAGCAATCTTTCAGGCGGAGAAAAAACATCAGTAGCATTAGCATATAGATTAGCACTAAATAAAGTAATTAATGATTTAATAAATACTATCAAGACTAAAGATTTAATAATTCTAGATGAACCGACAGACGGATTCAGTTCAGAACAACTTGACAAGATGCGTGATGTATTCTATGAATTAGATATGAAACAACTTATAATGGTAAGTCATGAACCAAAAATGGAAAGTTTTGTTCAAAACGTCATTCGAGTAAATAAGCAAGAACATAATAGTCAAATTGTTTAATAAAAAAGTATAATCCAGAGTATTTGATAGTTATTTTGTAGATAGAAATTCTTGAATTCGATAAAGTATTTATATAAGAGCACATAGATAGAATCTATGAATTATCTCAAAAGAGCAAAAGATATTATTGAAAAAAAGTTTAAGACGAAGGTTTCGTCAGTTTCTATTCCTGAATCTGGAACATATAATGAAGTGTTCATAGTTAACACCACAAAAGGAGATTATGTTATAAGGTTTACTACAGAAGATTTTCAGTCATTAAAAGCACACGCATACGCTTTAGGAAAATGGGCAAAACTTGGTGTTCCCGTGCCAAAAATTCTTTTTCAAGGAAAAGATTATGTTGTTGAAACTAAAATCCAAGGGAAAGATTGGCGAAACTCTAAACTTAATCGGAAGCAGACACTAGAAGCGCTTGAAAGTTTAGGGACAATGCTAAAGAAAATGCATAGCGTTAAAACTAAAAAATATGGATATATCGTGAAGCCAGGCGTCGGACAATATAAAACTTGGAAAGAGTTTATGGAAAAATATCTTGCATTAAGACTTGATAAAATTAAAAAAATAAAATTTGTAACTAATAATCGTCTAAAAAAGATAACAAGATACTTAAGTGAGAATGAGAGCTTATTAGATTTAAAAAGTCCAAGACTCTGCCACAAAGATGTCAATAAAGGAAATATAATGATAAATAATGGAAAAATATCAGGCATAATAGATGCGTCAGATGCCATATCCGGGGATCCAGCGTTTGACATAGGAATATTATATCAAAGATTTGGAGAAGAGATGTTCCAAAATTTTGTTAAAAAATATGGCAAAGTAGATATGAATAAAGTCAAATACTACGCTATACTCAACGCATTAAGAAAAATTCCTCTAGATTATAAAAAAGGAAATCTAGAAGCATGTGAGAGACATTTAGAACAGATTGAAAGGATTATAGGATGAATAAATAGCGCGATGTCTCAATCTATTCAGATACGCACACGCTCAACCTAACACAAAAACATTTATAAATACTCCTTTAATCCTCATACTATTACTTGAGGTATATAAGATGGCAGCAGAATCAATGAAACACTTTAAAGCCGTAGGAAGACTCGGTACTAGATATGGTCGTAGAAATAGAAGAAAAGTAGCTTTAATCGAAGTAGAGCAGAGAAAAAAACATAAATGTCCATACTGTGCATTCCCTAAGGTTTCAAGAATATCAGTAGGAATATGGCAATGTGAAAAATGTAAGGCAAAATTCACAAGTAGAGCATATACAGTATCAAAGCCACCAGCTATAAGGTCTAAAGAATAAAGAGGTTAAAATGGTTGATTACAAATGTTTCTCATGCAGCAAAGTTGTAGCTGATACGTATATTAAGAAGAAGGTTAGATGTCCATACTGTGGTTCTAGACTCATATTCAAACCAAGAACTTCAATAACAAAAGTTAAGGCACGATAAGGCCTATACTCGATAAAATGTACCAATCTACAATCATAGTAAGTGAGGACATTGACGCGATTGAAAAATTATTCATACCAGAAGATAGAGCTTTAAACAGATCAAAATATACTATAACTAAAAATAAAAAGCAACTAGTGTTTAATATAGAAGCAGAAGATGCTTCTGCATTAAAGACGGCGTTTAATACTATAACAAAAGTTTTGACAGTCTGGGAAAAGACAAAAATATTAACAGGTAAATAAAATGGACAATCAAATGCAAGAAAAAATTGGACAGATACAATTAGTACAACAAAATCTAGAAAATTTTAGTATGCAAAGACAACAATTTCAAGTACAACAAACAGAAATAGAAACAGCATTAATCGAAATTAATACTACTACAACAGCATACAAATTAATCGGCAACATTATGGTTCTCACAGACAGAGAAAAATTAAAAAAAGATTTAGAAGAAAAAAAAGAAATGCTAAATATCAGAATCAACACTATTGAGAAACAAGAAGAAAAATTACGTTCAAAATTCGAGGAGTTACAGCAAGATGTAATGAAGGATTTAGAAGACAAGAGTTCTGAAAAGAAGAAAGTTAAAAAATAAAATGACTAAGAGTAAAGAAGCGGTAAGGCAGCAGTGTGATGAGATTATTCAAGCCTTAACAAATTTGAAGGAAGACGATGGAGTTCCAAGAAACGTTAGAAGCAAAATTGATATAATTATTTCTGATTTAAAAGACAGTTCTGATCTTTCAATGAAAATTGGCAAGTCATTACATAATCTTGACGAAATTTCTGAAGATTTAAACTTACCATCATTTATAAGAACTCAAATATGGAATGTTTCTTCAATGCTTGAGAAATTAAATAATTAATTCTAAAATTAATCCTGCAATACTATCGCGCTCATATAGATTCGTTGATATATTCTTCAACCGAGTCTAGATTAATATTATATGGATTTCTAGAATTCGCTAGGCGATAGTATTGTCGCCAATTAATGTTTCGGTACCTTTTTTGGTTTCACTATTTCTGATCTAAATATTACCATGTTTGGTATAAATACTATTTCATCTTTTTTTGTTTCTAGACGAATATTTAATGTATTTATACTTATAATATAGCCTTCTATACGCTTATCTTTTATTCTGATATAATCTCCTGACTTAAAATTACCTCTTATTTTTAGTATGAAACCTGCAAAGAAGTTTGCAAATACATCATTCAAGCCAAATATTACAAACAGTAAGAGTATAATCACAAGTATTATAATTATTGTAGTGATTATTGTTGTTGCAAGTTCAAGCCTATTTAGTGCCATTATTATGGCTAATATATAAATAAAATATGAAACTATCTTAGAAACTATTACAGATGCAGATACTTTTAATCCTGTCTTTTTTTTGAATATTCTATCCAAATCACTTATCTGAAAGAATCGCAATATTAACGTCTGAACAATTTTACCGATTACAAACCCTAATAAGAATATTAGTATTGCAATAACTATCTTGATTACAAGAGGATTAAGTATAGATAATGCATTGTTGGCTTCATCCACTAAAAACACTGTATTATTAGTTAAATTTTGTACCATTTTATGTTAAAATAATCTGTATAAAAAAACATTCTTCTCGTATATAATCGTAGTAATCGTATGCAAATATAGTTTATAAATGTTTGTCTTTGACGAGTAACCATTGGTTGCTCACTTTAAGGACGGTAAAAATACGTCAAACACTACACCTTACTATAATAAACTATTTAAATGCACTATATAATCGAATATAGGTGATGAGTTATGGCTAAAGTTAATAAGAAAGATACTAAGGGTAATAAAGAGGGCAATGCAACTAAGGAAGAACAGATTGGATTTCATAAGGGTGCATTATCAACATTGTCAAAGGAAAGATCAGAAATGGCAAGAATACTGCAGATAGTTGAGCAATTGATGCAGATGCACGTTGCAGCACTTACTGAACTTGGCGTAGATTTAAGAAAAGAAGTTGAAGAGATGAAAACTCAAGATACAATAAAACCTGGTAAGAAAAAGCCAATAGAAGATGTGTTGTAAGAGACTACATAAAATTTCATTTTAATTATGTTTAAGTATATTTTAGTATAATTATGTATAAAAGAATAAATCTAGGAGTTGTAAGGTGTTATTATGAGAGTTGACAAGTATGAAAGAAAAAAGAAAAGAATGGGTAGAATTTTGACTATTGGAATAGCATTCATAATGATTGCTAGTATATTTGCTATAGTTATTGACAATCAATCACAAGGAACACCTTCATACAACAAGCATTCTTTCGTAGCATCAACTAATGGATATAAAACAAAGATTAACGGGGTATATCAAGAATTTTATTATTATCCTGGAGATTTAGAGTATATATCATTAAGTTCTGATATCCTCACCCGAATTCAAAAAAGTCAAGGGATAGGATTCATATTCAATCCCGAGGATAATGTTACAGAAAATTTACAATATATTGATGTGATGAGGTACGAATTACAATTGCAAATGAATAAGCCAGTATATTTTGGTATTACACAAAATTCTACTAAATATAATCTACCTGCGGCTACTGAATATTCTCTTCCGGTAGTTAAGTGTGAAAATGCTACAGAGATGTTTCCATTGATATTAATAAATAGTTCTCTTAATACAGGTTTTGTGCAATCCACAACCAATCCAAATTGTATAATTATGAATGCCAAATTAAGAGATTTGTTAGCTGCTAAAGACAGATTAGTGTATACATATTATGGCATAATGCAGTACTCAAATAATACGAACAGTACAAACACATAATGTCTCAATAAAAAATATAGGTTATAAAATAAACACATACATACGGATGATTAAAATGGATGAACACAAACATCATACAACAGAACACTTATCTACTTCAACTCACCATAAAATAACGGAAGATGGAAAAGAACGTAAACCTGTCGATAGTAAGAAATCTCTTATCACTGTTTTTATAATACTTGGTATAATTGTCGTTGTGATTGCTGCACTGATATTTCTATCAAAATATTTGTCTAACAATAAAAGTGCGGGTGCTATAGAATATAATCATTATGCCTTTCAGAAGTATGAGGGAAATAAATGGATGACACAACAAATGATAAGAGGAAAATTGTATGATATCCCCTTCTATTATAATCCTACACAAGTGCTTGATATACCAATAGATCCTTATAGCATAAGTAGAATTAGAAATTTTTCATATAATCCTAACGGTACTGTATACGTTAGTGTTGATCCTAATGAATCATCTAAAGTAGTACTTGCGGCTGTGGAATATGTTAGAATTTTAGGTAAACAATATGATATATACAATATGGATGTTAAATCTGCAATCAATAAACCTGTTGTAAATCAAACTACAGATTATTCTATAGTAACGTGTAAAAATCAGTCTATAAATACTCTAGTAATATATCAAACTATAAGTGATAAAAATCTTGTTAGTGTAAAAGGTAATTGTATAATTATAGAGGCCATAAACGCTACTGAAACTGTAAGAGTTGCTGATGCATTCTCATTCAAATTATTAGATATTATACCTTTAAACACGTAAAATTGATAGAGCAACATGGAACATTATTTTACTGAACGCCCACAATCTTCTTTCATAAAAGAAAAGTTTGAAGTAGAGATATTGGGAGAAAAAATAATTATAAATTCTGGTTCAGGATTATTCTCATTAAAAGAATTAGATTTTGGTACTGAATTATTAATTAAGAATGCTAAAATTTCTAATACTACAGGTAATAGTGCTTCCAAAATTCTTGATTTAGGATGCGGTTATGGAATAGTTGGAATAGCATTAAAAAAACATAATCCAGATCTTGATGTAACTCTAGTCGATATAAATGATAGAGCAATTCAAGTTAGTAAAAAAAATTGTGATGAAAACGACACTGAATGTTTGGTTTTAAAGAGCGACATTTTTAGCCATCCAGAATTGCATAATGCTAAATTTGATGTTATTCTAACTAATCCACCATTTAGTGCTGGAAAAAAAGTTTGTATAGAATTTATTAATCAATCATTTGAGCATTTGAACAAAGATGGTTCACTGCAACTTGTTGCCCCACACAATAAAGGTGGAGAAAGTTTAAAGAAGGTAATGCTTGAAGTCTTCGGTAATGTTGATGAACTCGCAAAGAAAAGAGGATATAGAGTGTATTACAGTATTAAAAAATAGTGCGTCACAAGTAAGATTACAATCACATCATTTCTAATATGTTGCCGTTCTTATCTAAATCCACAAGTCTAATTCCGTAGCCAAGTTTCATCAGTGTTGATATTACAATTGAATGTTCTTTACCGGAACCGGACGATATATTTACGGCCATATCTAAATCTTGAACTTTATCTTGCATAAAATATTTTTTAAGAATTACATAAAGTTCTGGAACTAAATCTTCAGAGGCATTATTTAAATTTAATTTGACAAGCGTAATATTAATTCCCGATTTTACGTGCGGCTTAACATAATGTCTCTCACAACTTTCAGTTGTTATAAGATATATTTTATCAAAGAATTCTGATTGTATAACTTTATTAACAGTATCCCAACTTTCTTTATCATTCCCTAAACATGCAATTAAGTGTGCCATTGTTAACCTAAAATAATCCAAAGAAATTAAATTAATAAAATAAAAAATTAGTAAAATAAAATTTATTTATGATCGTGTCCACAATCGCAGCTTGGACCACAACTGTCATCAGAGCAATCATCGCCACATGAACCATCGCCACAACCGCATTCTCCGCCTGCAGGTGCATGATTTATTCCAACTACTTTTATTTCGAATGTTAAGTCTTGTCCAGCAAGTGGGTGATTCATATCTAAACTTACATTCACTTTATCTAGCTTTACAACTTTTGCAGGAACTTGTTGTCCAACTGGAGATTGCATTACTAAGAATCCACCAACTTTTAATTGTGACTTGATGTGTTCTGGAACTTTGTTTAATGGTATTACTTGTACAAGTTCAGGATTTGCGTCTCCGTATGCTTCCGCTTTTGGAATATTAAATTTCTTTTTATCATTAACTTTCATTCCTATTACTGCTTTATCGAATCCAGGTATAACTTGTCCATTACCGACGACAAATTGTATTGGTCCATGATTCTTGCTATTATCGAACTCTTCACCATTCTTTAATTTTCCAACATACTCGACAGATACTAAAACACCTGTTGCTACAACTTTTGGAGCTGGTCCAAGATTTGCAGGCTTAGATTTTCCTTTATCTGACTTTCCTTTACCTTTTCCAGATTTGCTTGCAGAATCATCTTCGTAAGCGTATTCAACTTGTGAATCAAGACCTGCTTCCAATATCTTTTCAACTTGTTTATCTTTCGATGGAGCAACAGATTTTGATGCTGACTTTACTGGAGCAGCTTTAGGAGCAACCTTATGTGTAACAGCCTTAGCTGCTTTTTTAACATCTTTCTTAGCAGAACTTTTTTGACTTGTTTTATTTACCATGTACATCACCTTTGTTTTCTAAACATAAATATGATAAAAAAAAATATTGTGAAGATAAAAAAATTAATAAAAAATAATGAACAATGTAACAAGAACGTAATCTTGATTAAGATTTATTTTCTTGCCTTTTCAATCTTACCGCTTAATAATGCGTTTAATGATTGACCATTTACTTTAATGACTTGCCATCTGATACCGGATAAGTCTCCTTTAGTCTTACCCATTTTACCACCAATACATTCTATGACAACTTCATCGTGTTCATCTATCAATTTGATTGCTCCATCTCCAGGTGCAAATGCAGTAACTTGCTTTCCATTTTTTACAAGTTGTACTCTTACACATTTTCTCATTGCTGAGTTTGGCTGTTTTGCTTCAATCTGTGTTTTTTCAAGTACAATTCCTGATGCTTGTGATGCACCCTCTAATGGATCTGATCTTTCTTTATATTTAGTGATTCTCTTAACAAACCATTTATTGCTCCATCTGAATGTTGCTCTTCTTTTAGCCAACTTCTTTGCAGCATTTAATCCTGAACTCTTCTTTGCCATTTCTTACTCCTCCAAAAACATTTATCTTTAAATTTTATTTTAATTTTGTATTATTTTCAAATTGTACAGTTAACCTGTACCCACGTGTTTACATAACTTTAATTTCTTCTATCTCAAAATATTTTTTCACAACACTTTCATACATCCTAAGGTTTTGTGCTTTTGATCCAATTATTAAACCTTTAGTTTTAGGGTCTGAATCTGTGATTGTGACTGTTTTATCATTTAAAACTATGCTTTCTACCCTGTATGGATATATTAAATTAGTTATAAATTTTGCTATGTCCGAATCGAACTCCACAATCTTGACTTTCTTTGCCAACATTTGTTCAATCTTGTGTAAGTTTGAAAGATTTTTACCTAAAGCTTTGAATTTATCGCCTTCAAATATTATGAATGTAAGCACTTCTTTCATATAAAATGCTTCTTTGACTCTAGCATGAGTTACCTGTTCAAACAGGTTGATAATCTTAATCATGTCCATGTCATAGACTGTCTTTACTGCTGTGCCTTTTTTTAATAATTCCATTTTGACCTATAAACAAAAAAATTTCAATTAATTTTCAAATTTAACTTATATTAATTCAATCTATTTTATTTTAATATACCTATTGTTGATATGCTGTATGGTTTCTTGCATACTGTTCCCAAATCATCATTAGGAACTTTTGTATCTAAGACTTCGAAGTTTGACAATTTACCATATTTTTGTAAGTCTACAATAGTTGCCTTGTTTGCGTTTGATGCATGGTACACTTTAACTAATGTACCTTTACGTGCGTGTTTCAATACTTCGTCTTCTCCAATTACCAATTTTTTTGTTGTTAACAATTTTCTAATATCTTCTTCGTACATTTTTGTTCACCATTATCCTTGTTTAAATTTAATTTGTTTCAAGCTAATCTGAAGCTTAATCCTTGTCCTTATCTTTCTTTTTGGATTTCTTGTCTTGTGTCTTAACAGCCAATTTTGTAAGACCAGTTCCTACTGGTACAACTTGATTTATCATTACGTTTTCAATTACACTTCGTAAGTAGTCTACTTCTCCACTCTGACTTGCATTGATTATGTGTTTGATTGGTGTTTCGAATGATGCCCTAGCTAGAACAGATGGTTTTTCTTTTACAATACCATATCTATTTACTCCAAGTACAGTTCCTGATGTAGTCATTATGTCTGATACAAGCATTATATGTCTTATATCTACATTTAATCCTTGTTCATCAATAACTTTTGCTACTTCATTGATTGTTGCTTGTCTTGCAGCTTCTACACCTAGCATTTTTTCAATCTCAAAAATATCATTTGTCATTGTCTTATCTTGATTAACGAATTCTAGTTTGAATACATCCTTTAAGTTTGATCCTGCAGTTACTACTATATATTCATCGCCTTTCTTCACTGGTAAGACTTGTTTTATACCTTTTATACCATTTACGTATATCTCTTGAAGTTTTTCCTTCAATTTGTAAATATTATTTAAGTCATCTTCTTTTGATGTTGACTTTATCACAATAACATTTTCATCTTCTTTTGACGGTTTGAAGCTGTATCCTTTAGCGAATGCTTTTTCTAATACTTTTATTATAACTGCAGACTTCATGCCAACTCTTGTTAACTTATCATCATCAAGCGTAAGCATCATTTGCGAATCGCCTATATCAATTGATATTTCCTTGATGTATTCTTTTAATGTGGTCTCTTTGATTGTTTCTGCAATTTTCTTGATATCTTTTCCTTCACTGTATGGACTCTTCAAATATATACTCATCATCTTTGTACTTATTTCTGCTCTTCCATCTAATACTTCAATTATTCTTGGAAGACCAGTTGTAACATTCATTTCGGAAACTCCCGCGAAATGGAATGTGTTTAAAGTCATTTGTGTTGAAGGTTCTCCAATTGATTCTGCAGCTACTAATCCTACAGATTCTCCTGGTTCAGCTACTGAATTTCTATATTCTTCATATACTAATTCCAGTATTTTTTTGACTTTACTATCTGATATTTTATCCGGAAGATTGTTTTTAACATCATCCAATATTTTTTGGGGAACTGTGTCCTCATATTCTTTGAATAGTTTGCTGTCCATTTTTTACACCTTTGGTTTGAAAATTATTAGTGTTATTTTCACACCTTTATTCATCATTAACTACTTTATCTATGATTCTCTTAACATTGATTTTACCGTTCTCTGATTTTGTAACATCCATACCATCTTCACCATATACAAATTGTACAATCTTGTTGCTTGCATCTCTTACTGTGAAGTCATTCTCTACTTTCAAGTCTTGCATTGCATTTGCTAATCTTCTGTATAAGTATCCGGATTTTGGTGTTCTTAATGCAGTATCCATCAGACTATCTCTTCCAGTCATACTCATGAAGAATAATTCGTGTGGTTTTAATCCATCTTTGAATCCTTCCTTAATGAATCCACGTGCTGCGGCTCCTAAATCATTTTTCTTGAATACTGATAGAGTTCTATCTTCGTATCCCTTACTTATTCTTCCACCACGCATTGCTTGTTGTCCTACACATGCACTCATCTGTGCTAAGTTTAATAGGTTTCCTGCACCGCCTGATTTTATCATTGTCATTAATTCACTTGTCATCTTTGCATTATCAGCTACAACTTTACCTGACCTGTTTCTGACTTTATTTAATTTTTCTAAGATTTTTAGTTCTAGAGTTTCTCTCATACTTCTACCAGGTGAAACTTCTAATGTTCCTTCATTATATTCTTTGATTAATGCATCTACTTCTGTAATTGATTGTGTTGTAAAATCAACTATTTGTTTCTTTGCATCAGCATTTATATCAATATCAGCAATTCCAGTTGTAAAGCCAGTATACGCAAGTACTGCATTTCCTAACTTGAATATTTTTCCAAGGAAGTCTGAAGCGAAATCTGGACCGTATTGCTTGTATACTGTTCGAAGCAACATTCCTTGACCTTCACCAAGATTTGCATTATCAAGTACTCCTGATTTTATGTGTCCTTTTTCAATTCTTACTATTGCATCTGGATCTTCCTTATTTTCTTTGTAGATTTTTGAGTATCCAGTAAAGTTGAAATCTTTAGGAAGAAGTACACTTATTACATCTCTTCCTGTTACTATTTCCTTGTCTGGTAATCTGCCGAATTCAGTAACTCCAATTGTCATTAGTAAATCTATTGCTTCTTCTCTAGTTAGTTTGAATTCTTTTTTGGATAATACGTACATTCCTGTTTGTGCATCTTTGTTACATCCAATAATACTTAAACCATATCTTGGAGAGATTATTTGTGTTGGTACATGCATTAATATTTCAGCTTCTGCTCTTGCTTCTTCAGTTTGTGGGATGTGTAAATTCATCTCATCTCCATCGAAGTCTGCATTGTATGGTTCACATACACATGGATTTAGTCTGAATGTTAATCCTGGAAGTACTCTTACTTTGTGGCACATCATACTCATTCTGTGTAATGATGGTTGTCTGTTGAATATTCCAATGTCTCCATCCATTAAATGTCTTTCAACTATGAATCCTGGCTGTATCTCCTCTAATAATTGTTCTTTAGTTTCGTTTGTAATTCTCTTTCTCTTACCATCTGGTCTAATTACATAGTTTGAACCTGGATATGTGTCTGGTCCTCTTGATACAAATTGTTTTAAGTAATCAATGTTCCATGTTGTAACTCTTTGTGGAACTGTTAATTTCATTGCAATTACTTTTGGTACACCAATCTCATTAATTGCAAGCTTTGGATCTGGACTAATTACAGTTCTTGCTGAGAAATTTACTCTTTTACCAGCTAGATTGTGTCTGATTCTTCCTTCTTTACTTTTGATTCTTGCAGTCAATGTCTTTAATGGTTGACCTGATCTATGTCTTGCTGGTGGAAGTTGTGATACTTCGTTATCGAAAAATGTTGTAATGTGGTATTGTAATAAATCCCATAAATCTTCAATGATTATTTCTGGAGCTCCAGCATTAATGTTTTCGAATAGTCTCTGATTGATTCTTACTATATCACCTAACTTGTGTGTTAAATCATCTTCTGATCTTTCACCAGATTCTAAAGTGATTGATGGTCTCATTGTTACTGATGGAATTGGCATTACTGTAAGTATAGTCCATTCTGGTCTTAATGCAGTTGCTTTTATTCCAAAGACAGCTAAATCATCATCAGTCATCTTTTCAAGTCTCATTCTAACTTCAATTGGTGAAATCTTCTTTTCATCTTCAATGAATGTAGTTGGTTTTTCAAGTGATATCTTAAATTGTTTTGCCTTACAGTATGGGCATTGATTTGTAGACTTTAATTCAGTTATTATTTCCTTAATTTTATCTCTACGTGCTGTTAATCCGCCTTCAAGTTCTGCTTTATCTAAATCTTCCATGCACTTGTCGATTTTTGGTTTTGGGATTAATATTCTACCACAATCTCTACATGTACATCTTACTAAATCATATATTAGTGTAATAAATTTTATGTGTATAACAGGTCTTGCAAGTTCCATGTAACCGAAATGTCCTGGACACTCTTTTAATTTTCCACCACATGTTTTACATTTCAATCCTGGATCAATTACTCCAAGTCTAATATCCATTAATCCACCATCAACTGGATATCCTTCTTTATCGTATAATTCTGGTGTTACAATTTTTGCTGATGCCATATCCTTAATGGCTTTAGAACTCATAAACCCAAATTCTATCCTGTCGACCTTTTTATGAACATATTCATCCATTTGAATCCCTCGAATCTTATTATACAATCATTAATTATTATTAAAAATAATATAAAAATAAATTTAGTACTCTTAGCTGTACTCACTCTTTAATATCATCTTCGGATATACACCGAATGATCTGATTTCATCCATAAATAGTTTGAATGCATAAGCTATTTCTACATTGCTTATCTCTACATTATCACCACATATTGGGCAATAACTCTTGTTCTTTCTACTATCATAGATTGCTATTAATCCACATTTTTCACATATTGGAATAATAGTCTTATCAGAATCGAATCTTTCCTTAAGGAGCAGTGATGCACCATGTGCTACAAATGTATCCTTCTCCATTTCACCAAGTCTCAAACCACCTTCTTTTGCTCTACCTTCAGTTGGTTGTCTTGTTAACAACTGGATTGGACCTCTGGCTCTTGAATGCATCTTATTTGCAACCATATGTTTTAATCTTTGATAATACATGTTTCCAATAAATATTCTTGCAGTGTAAGGTTTTCCTGTAATTGCAGAATACATTACTTCAGTACCATCTTCTTTAAATCCTAATTCTCCTAATGCCTTTCTCATGTCTTCAGCATTTTCACAATCGAATGTTGTACCATCGATGTATCTTCCTTCTAATGCTCCAAGTTTTCCGCCAAGCATTTCTATTAAGTGTGCTACTGTCATTCTTTTTGGCAGACCGTGTGGATTAAATAATATGTCTGGTCTCATTCCTGATTCTGAAAATGGAACGTCTTGTTCTGGAACTACTAATCCTATAACTCCTTTCTGACCGTGTCTTGAAACAAATTTATCTCCTATTTCCGGAATTCTTTGTTCTCTTAATCTTACTTGGATTAACCTATTACCTTCTTCATTTTCTGATAACATTACTAAATCAACAACTCCTTTCTCTCCATGTTCTAATGTCATTGAACTTTCTCTTCTAATATTTCCAGCTAGATTATATTCATCCATTGAATTCAAGAATCTTGGTGGACTTGTTTTTCCGATTATTACGTCGCCTTCAGCAACTTTTGATTCTGCACTTACAATTCCATCTTCTTCTAAGAATCTGTAATCTTTTTCAGTTCTATAACCTTTAACATCTTTATTTGGAATTACTATTTCATCCATTAAACCGCCAGGGTATCTTAATTCTTCCGAGACTACCGGTCTATAATATGTACTTCTTCCAAGACCTCTATCGATTGATCCTCTATTTATTACTACTGCATCTTCCATGTTATAACCATCATATGGCATAACTGCTATTGTAATATTTTGTCCAGATGGATGTTTTCCATATTCAGATATATCGCTCATTATAGTTTTTACAACTGGAACTTGTGGATAGTGTAATACATTTACATCCATATCAATTCTACAGAAATAATTTGCAGCATAAAATCCTACAGCTTGTTTCTGATTTTTAGAACCCTGAGACAAACGTACACCCTGATTGAAGTGTCCGAATGGAATCAAACTAGTGCATAATCCTAAAATATCTATTGGCGATATTTCTAGATGTGTATGTTCAGCTGTTAATTCTCTTTCGTAAAATGCTACATATGCATTTTCTTCTTCTGTTGGATCTAAGTATTCAATTATACCTTGTTTTAGTAAATCATTCCATGACATCTGATTATTTCTTAATTGTTCAACATGCTTTTCAGTAAGTGTGGACTTTCCATCTTTAACCACTATTAATGGTCTTATAGCTCTTCCTCTAGAAGTTTCTACGAGTATTTGATCCATCTTTTGATCGTATCGTACATTTACTTCCATAGGTAATTTTCCTACACGTCTTCCTGAAATTATGTCATCAGCAAATTTCTTGCCATCTTTGACATTACCAACATATTTGTTATCAACGAATACTTCAACCATTTTTTACACCTTTTTGGTTTGAAAATTTTTAATTTTCACACCTTTGAATTTTATTTAATACATAAACTCTATAATCAAACTTATTTAGCCATCTCAAGGCCCATAACTTTTAGTGTCTTTAACACTTCGTCTTCATCAACTTCTTGAGTTATACTTGCAAGTAATGCAAGATTTTTTCTCAGTCCAATATTTGTACCTTCTGGAGTTTCTGCTGGACACAATCTACCCATATGTGTTGGATGTAGTGTTCTTGCTTCGAAGTTTTCTTGTGAAGCACTTAATGGACTTATTACTCTTTGTAATGTTGATTGTACCTGTAGGAAATTTAGTCTTTCCATTCTCTGACTTATTCCTTTTCTTCCACCAACCCATGAACCTGTAGCCATACTACTATACACTCTTTGTGTTAATAGTTTGTCTCTAATAATTACTTTTAGGTTAGGGAATTTTCCTCTCTTGACTATTCTTTGGAAATTGTATAACATGTCTCCAATTAATATTTTCAAGTTTGCTCTGATTAAATCTGCAAGTAAGTCACCTGACATTTTTAATCTCTTATTCATGTAATGGTCTCTATCATCTGCTGGTAAGTAACCATTATGTACTAGGATATATTTTTTCATCATCTTACATAGGTTCTGTGCTTTTGATGATCTATTAACTTTTTCAAGACCAATGTGCGGTAATAAATATTTGTCAAGAATTTCTCTTGTTCTTTCCATTCTTATTTCCTTTGTCTGCATTATACCAATTCTTTTTGCGATATAATCTACTGCATCATCTTCTGTTTTTATGTCGACAAATTCGTATAAGTTTATGAATACTTCACTGCTGTCTTCAAGTGAAATGTATTTCATTATTTCTTCATCTTTTACTACACCAAGAGCTTTTATTATTACTGTCAATGGAATTCTTTTTACTCTTGTGAATGATAAGTATATTATTCCGTCTTTTAATTTCTCTACAGTGTGTGGAATCTTGTATGATCCTCTTTCTGAGAATAATTTACCCTCGAATTGTGTTGTTGTACTACTTGATGCTGATACTAAGAATTTGTTTGCTGCTAAATCTTCAATTTTTACAAGTGCTTTCTCAGTTCCGTTTACTATGAAGTAACCACCTGGATCGTCTGGATCTTCGCCCTTATCTATTAAATCATCATCTGATAATCCGTTTAAGTGGCAATATTTTGATTTTAACATTACTGGAATTGAACCTATCTGTGTTCTGAATGATTCTCTTTGTGCGCCATTGATGTGACTTGATATTTCAATGAATACTGGTGCACTGTATGATAATTTTCTAAGTCTTGCTTCCATTGGATAAATTACTCTTTTAGAACCATCAGCTTCTGTGATTTCTGGTTTTGCTATCGAAATCTTATCTAACAAAATCTTATATTCCTCGACATTGCTCGGAATTATTGTTGGTTCAATTACTCTATTCTCTTCGATGATTTTTTGCAATTCAACTTCTATAAAATGGTTGAACGATCTAATGTCAGCCTCGATAAATGAGCTGTCATCGAAATATTTCTTTATTAATAGTTTTGAAGTATCACTCATGTTTATTCACCTTATTTAATCTCAATAACTACTCTGTAGAATATTGTATTGCCGGCAGTTGGACTGTCTCTTGTTATTTTTACAAGATCTCCTGGTGCTAGATTCATATCTGTTATAGCTGCATCGTATATAGATATCTTAGGCAAATCTGCTATTGTTACATTATATTTTTTTAATACTGCTTTCTTTTCAGTCTCAGAACACTTCTCGTGTTTTGGAACTAGAACATGATTGCTCACGTCGAGCATTTCAGTTGGTTTTGACTTTTTCTTCTTGACCATTTTGCATCCTCACAAACATTGATAGTTATATCGTCGCTCATGGCGACACATCAACGGGTCCGACGAGATTTGAACTCGCGGCCAATGCATTACTTTCAACGTCTTTGAAAGTTTCAAAAACGTTTTGTTTTTGTTAAAAGTGCATTGCTCTAACCAGGCTGAGCTACGGACCCAATTTTTCAAACGCCGTCTGCGTCTGAACGTATTATATATTAAATAAACGCCCTGGCCGATAACAAAAATCGAAAAGATTTTTGGAACCGTCCACGTCGTTTTGCTAAACGCCCTGGCCGGGACTCGAACCCGGGTCGAGGCCTCGACAGGGCCTCATGATAAACCGCTACACTACCAAGGCAGTAAATCACAAACAATCAACACAAGCAATCAGCACGCCACAATGATATATCTACGACTATAACACTCTCGTATGATGTTTAGAATGTGTATAGACTATCGACAATCATTATGCATCCCCGAACTAATACTGGAAGTTGAATGTATGTTTAGACAGTTGTCAATAGCATCGCTAAAATGTTATGTCTAGATAAAAGGAATTTTAGGTTCTTTATAAAAGTTTTGGTTGTGTAAGCACAAGTTCTTATTGTGATATATTAATGGCTTGTTTAAGATTTTAAAAATCTTTATAAACCATTTCTATTTCCGATTATTTATCCCTTCGTAGCTCAATGGTAGAGCGCACGGCTGTAGAAAACAATCGACTATGTCAAAAAGGCTATGGATGAAAATTGTTCAGCCGTAACCGTGAGGTTCCCGGTTCGAGTCTGGGCGAAGGGATTTATCTTCTATAATATTTATATATTGCTTACGTATTGCAAAATCTTACAATTACTCGTTTTGTAATTAATATATGGGGTGGAATTTATGAAAATTACTAAATATGGACACTGTTGTTTATTAGTTGAGGAGAAGAATCTTAGAATTTTGACTGATCCTGGAAGCTTCACAACGACGCAGAACTCTGTTAAAAATATTGATGTAGTATTAATAACCCACGAGCATCAAGATCATTTTCATATTGATTCTGTGAAGAATATTTTGAAGAATAATCCTCTTGCTAAGATAATTACTAATAAGGATGTTGCAAAATTATTAGATAAAGAAAAGATAAAGTATGAATTGGTCGAGGATAAACAACATATTAAAATTAAGAATGTTCTTATTGAAGGATTTGGTTTGAAACATGCTGAAATGCATTCTAGTATTCCTCAGTCGAATAATACTGGATATTTTATTGATAATAGATTATTTTATCCTGGAGACGCGTTTACAAACCCTGGTAAAATTGTCGAAATACTTGCCTTGCCTGTTGCTGGACCCTGGATGAAAATGAGTGAAGCATTAGATTACGCTTTAGAATTGCGACCGAAGACTTGTTTTCCCGTGCATGATGGAGTCGTTGTAGAAGGAATGAGAGGATTCGCAGGGATGATGGCTAAAAACATTCTAGAACCTAAAAGAATAAATTTTGTTCAAATGAATAATGGAGATACAAAAGAATTCTAAATCTTGAACACTTAAACTATTAAAACGAATATAAATTTATAAACGGAAAACGGTTTAGAACAGTATGTGGTTATGGTATGGAATAATAGGCGGTATCACAGCAGCGCTCGGAGCACTCTACGCTAAGAAAGCAGTATCTTATATTAAAGATCCTTGGATGAGATCATTTTATTTTAGTGCAGTCGTATGCATTTTAGTATTTCCATTTTTCTTATATGAATTTAGTTTACCAAAAAATCTTATGGAAGTAGGATTGATATTATTAACAAGTGCGGCGCTAGTCATCGGAAATTATTTTTCTTTCAAATCATACAATTATCTTAATCCATCCTCAATAAATATTATAGGTAAGATAAGATTGATTTGGGTTGCACTGGTCGGCATCTTATTTTTAAAACAAATATTATTGTTAAAAGATGTTTTTGGAATGATACTAATACTAATTGCTAGCATAATAATTGTTGATTATAAAAATTTAAAGATAAACTATCAAGGGCTTATTGCAGTAATTATATCTACGTTGCCCTTTGCTGTATTCGCGTACGCTATAAGTATACTCTCAAAAGATATAGCGCCATTCTCGGTTTTATTTTTTATATCAATTACACCTGCATTAATGAACTGGATTGTAATCAGGGATTGGAAGAACAAATTTGTCAAAACATATTCGAAAACAAAAATACTTATAATCGGAGCAATTTTTTCTACAATATATAATATGTGCATGGTACTTGGAGTGAGAGAAGAACCTACAAAAGTTTTTTTTATTCTAGAAACCGGCATCATAGTTATTGTCATTGGAGAATATTTTTGGATGAAAGATAAAAAGAATTTATTGATTAAAATTTTGGCTGTAGCGCTCGCAATTGCAGGAGCAATATTATTAAGGTGATTAAAATAGTTCACAATAACACTCAAAACACACAATCAATTATTTCAGAACTAAAATCTTTCGGAAGCGAAGAAAGAGCTAAACATTCTCTTAGATTTTTTAAGACGGGCCCTGGACAATATGGTGAGGGTGATATTTTTTATGGTGCAACAGTTCCTGAAATTAGAAATGTTGCCAGGAAATATAAAGATGTTGCTCTTGATGACGTGCAAGAATTGTTGAAAAATAAATATCATGAATGTCGACTTGTGGCGTTAATGATTCTCGTCGAGAAATATGAAAAATCGAGAACAGATTTGGATAAAAAGATAATTTATGAATTGTATTTACATAATTCTAAATACATCAATAATTGGGATCTTGTAGATTTATCTGCACATAAAATAGTTGGTGCATACTTATATAACAAAGATGAGAAAGGCAAGAACCGCGATAGAAGTATACTATATAAACTTGCAAAGTCCAAAGATTTGTGGGAAAAACGTATTAGTATTATTTCTACATTCTATTTTATTTACCGCAAAGATTTTAATGATTCATTAAAGATTTCTGAAATATTAGTCGATGATAAACACGACCTTATCCAGAAAGCTGTCGGATGGATGCTTAGAGAAGTTGGTAAGAGAGATCAGAACGTCGAGGAAGAATTTTTGAAAAAATATCATAAGACAATGCCAAGGACAATGCTTCGATATGCTATTGAAAAGTTTGACGATAAAAAAAAGAAATTTTATATGAGTAAATAAAAATTCAACAAGCCAAGAGGCATAGTATAAGATTGTATACTTCTCCATAATAGTTAATTCTAATAAAATTTATATAATGACAGTGGTTCTTGAGAATATGAGCGAAAATGCTATAGTTAAAATTATCACAGATTTAGGGTATATATTTGAATCCACTACTCCTGAAGCAGGTTTCCATAAATCAAAATTAGAAGAATTACAAGGATATAAGGATTTAAGATTTAAAAATAATTTTGTAAATGAGATAAGTAACCCAAATCTTAAAACTAGATTATATTTTGAGTGCAAGAGTAAGGATTGTATAACTATTGATAATATAGCCACTATTGGTTTTCATAATGAGGATTTAATTAATGTTGAATCTCCAGAAGAAGCAACTAAAGTATTTGGGTGGCTTAAGAACGTTAATGAATACTTAAAAAAGTCAGGATATGACGGAGTATTTAATAGTAAAGAATTTAATAATAATGTACATAATTATACATATAAGTTTACAACTACATATATGGAAGAATTTCAAAAAATGTTATCACAATTCAAGCAAATATATATGGGACATAACGGGTATCATACAGCGCTTAAGAAAACTAATGGTAATGTAGAATAATATCGAATTTAGAAAAAATCTTTATTAAAATAAAAAAAATTCTAGAATTAAAATAACTTTATTCGTATTTTACAAGATTTACGGATCTATGTACTAATGTTACATCATTACTGCTTGTCGTTCTTTCACCTGATGACGTCATAAATCTTACTTTTGCTGAATGCAAGTGTACATTTCCAACAATATCTAGTTTTGATCTTATAGTATAACTTAATAATCTCTCTTCATAAGGTTCTAGTGCTTCTAGATTCCACATTAGTAATGAATGTACTTTGTCTGCGGATAACATTTTTGTTGGCTTCATTGATCCTATACTGTTATCTTCTACTAATGATACAATTTTTGGATGTCTATCAATAACTTTTACTGTTCGTATCTCTCTACCTGATCTATTTTTTAAATGCAGTTTTACTCTAATCTCTGTTATTCCATCGTCGCTTGATGTAATAATTTTTGCTCTCTTATATAATAATAATGGACTTCTAAATACATAATATAATGCAATTCCTGCAATTATTAGCACTATTAATATGGCTATACTGTTATAATTTGTCTTGACGACTAATTCGTATGATTCTTGAGGTTTTAATGGTACATCCCACGTTAAGTATGTTACTCCATCTTCTCTTAATTTAGAATATTTGACTGATGCTGATGTGAATAGTCTTTGGAAACCGCTCCTTTGTATCTTAACCTGTTTTACTGTTTCAGAATTTCCATCGTTATGTAATTTTATGTATTCATTATACGAGAATAATCTTCTTGCTGTTGTTTGTTCTATTGTAACATCGGAATAACTTTCGACTTGAACTTCTTTTTGTACTTGCGTTATAGTCTTGTTGTCTACTACTAATTTTATGGTTAGTGGATACATTCCTGGTTGTTGTAAATTATTTACATCTAGAAGTACTTGATTTGTTTTTCTTTCTAATGGTCCTAGTGTTGTTTGTACTTCTTTATTGAATAATTGTGATTCTACTACTATTCGTAAATCTTTAATGTTTAATTGATTTCTATTGACCATGTCCATCTCTATTGATAATGGTTGTCTTGGATCAATTTTGTCATCCATGGTTACAGTCATTGCAACGTTTGGTACATAATTTGAGGATGTTTCTGTAGATGGTTTTACGTATACATATAAGTTTTCATCCACACTGTCTTCGCTGTTTAATGATTTAATTGATATTGGCACCAGTTGTGGTCCGACTAAATCTTTTCCACTTAATGATATTTCTAGATTAAATGTTTGAGTATTTTGGGCGGGAACTGAAATTATGGTCGGATATACATCCCAGAATGCGTTTATAGTATATAATTGGAATCTGTCAGCTGTTTTATCCAGATTTGATATTGATACTTGATATACTGCAGTATTGTCGCTTCCATTTATTGCATCATTGACGGCAACATATTTTACTATAGGTACAGTAGCATTGACTGATGTAGCTAACAACAACAGTACGAACACAGCAATAGAAAGTTTCTTCATCATCTTCTCACCAAGCCTCACAATAACATTTAGAATAATTGAAGCTATTATTTATATACTTTGTGGTTGCGATAGTGCATAATAGTATAATATCTGAAAGTAATAAGGAAATATTTAAAAACAAAGCGATTTTCTTTTCAGTATTCCATGGGGTTGTGGGGTAACTTGGTTTAGCCTTCGAGGTTTGGGACCTTGCGATCCCGGTTCAAATCCGGGCAGCCCCAGTTTTATATTATATAATCACTCAAAATGACAATCGATGACAATGTAGAATTTGATTGGATTGAACTTCTACCACTTGTAGGACTTCACAAATGTTATTCTAATCTAAAAAGTAAAGATAAAAATTATATCGGAATAGGCGGTATGATGCAAAAGCAGATAAAAGATGATGTTAAAGAAACTATCATGAATGCTGAATGGGGCAGATCTGTAAAAGAAAAACCTAGTCTATTCCCTCTTCCTATTGATGCGTATGTATATGTGGCGTATCAAGCGTTTGTGAGTACCCCGATAATTATAAGCATCATTGAAAAATTCTAATATACTAACAAAATCTTTATATATTAGTAGATATACTAAAGGCTGCTATATTAGGTGTATACGAATGGCAAAAGAAACTAAGAAACCTGAAAAGAAGAAAGAAGTCAAAGAAAAGTACGACGTCGAAGGAATAATTTCTATAGATGATAAAAAGAAAAGTGACGATCTAGATATAGGCAAAGATGAACTTGACGGCATTGATGATGATGAAGATCTAGACTTAGACGCAGACTTCGAATTTGATGATGGCGGAGACTAAATTCTAAATTAAAAAAAATTAGTTTTAGAAATTTTATTTTTTTATGGGTTTAATGTCAAGATGTATATCGATAAATTTTAAACCATAAAGATTAAAAATCCGAAAAGCGCTCTTGGGGATTTTTATTTTTTCTTTGAAGACTTAAGCGGAGTTTTCTTGACGGAAGCTTTAGCAGTTTTTGTCTTTGCTTCTTTGTCCGTCACCATTTTTGGTTCTTCTACCTTCGCAGTTTTTTTATCTTTATTTCCAAACCGATTTTTTCTAGCTTCTGCTTTTGCAGCCATTTCTGCAATATATTTTGCTTTATTATGAGTTATATATTTTCTTTTTTCTTCAATTGCTTTCTTGTCTGCTTCATCTTTTGGAATTTTTTCCATATATTTACATTCTGGATATCCTGAACATCCTAAAAATTGTCCGAACATAGATCTTCTTAATGCAAGATTTTTTCCACATAGTGGACATGCTTTCTCTATTTTTCCAGATTCTATCTTGTCAACTTCTTTTTGGATTGCTTTATCTTCTGATTTTTTTGATGGACAGTCATTATTTAGACACATTTCTTGGAATCTTCTTGCAGCTATTACTTGTATTATTGGATACTTACATGTGTCACAAACTTTTTCAGTAGCTTTAACTTTACCGAAGGGCATGTTGAATATATTTTTACAGTCTGGATATTTGTCACATGCAATAAATCTTCTCTTGCTTTTTCTAGAATATGTTATTCTTAAATCTCCTTTACCACATTTTGGACACTTGCCAATATAACTTTCAGTTTCAAGTGCTTTCTTGTAGGATGTTAATAATTCTGCTCCTATAACTTTTTCATTTTTCTTGAATTTGTCAAGCATTTTTGTTAATTCATCTTTTGCTTCAACTATAATTTTATGTTCACTTAATTTCTTTTCTCTAATTTCTTCCATTTCTTCTTCGAAATGTCTTGTTAATTGTTCATCATTTATTTCCGGACAATATTTATCTAATACTCGAACTGTTTCCATTCCAAGTTCTGTTGCTTCTATTGGATCGTTTTTTATATAATTTCTTTCATATAATGAGTCTATAATTGCAGCTCTTGTGGCTTTTGTTCCAAGATTTCTATTTTCTAATTCTCTAATTAATGATGCTTGAGTATATCTTCTTGGTGGCTGTGTAAATTTATCATGTTTTATTGTTTCTTTATTATAAAATTTGTCTCCTTGTTTTACAGCAGGCATTTCTTGGTCTTCTAATTTTACGTATGGATCATAATATATATGCCATCCTTTAAATGTGGTTCTTGTTCCTTTTGCAACAAATTTCTCTTTTTCTATATCTATTGTTATCGTTACTGTTTCTCTTTTTGCATCGTCTCCGAAGCATGCAAAGAATCTTTTAACTATTAAATCATATACTTTGTGCACTCTATCCTGTACATGCGGTAATTGTCCAGTTGGATATATTGCTGGATGTGCTGGATCTGTTTTTTTACCTTCTGTTGGTATTAATTTTGTTTTTAGAGCTAATTCAGACAAGTGTTTATATGCAGTACTTTTTGCTAAGTCATCCATTATTTTTTTGTATCCTATTTCTTTTGGTAATTTTTGGGATGAAGTTCTAGGATATGATATGTATCCTCCCGTGTATAGTTCTTGCGCTATTTCTAGTGTTTGTTTTGGATTTATTCCAAAGAATCTATAACTTTCCGTTTGTAATGTGGTTAAATCGAATGGTACGGGTGCTTTTTGAGTGAATTCTGATTTTGTAAGACTATGTACTAGACCATTTTTACCTTTTACTTTATTATATACCTTTAATGCTTCTTTCTCGTCTTTGAATTGGTCTTTTTCATACCACGATTCTATTGGTTTATCATCTAATGTTCCATTGACTTGTAATTCCCAATATGCTACGGGCTTGAATTTTGCAATTTCTTTTTCTAAGTCTATTATGGTTTTTAATGATGGACCCTGAACGCGTCCTGAACTCATAATCTTAAATTGTCCAACACTCTTTAATGAAAGCATTAATGCTCGACTCAAATTTATTCCGTACATCCAATCTAGAAAGTGTCTTGCTTCTCCAGCATATGCTTGTCCCCAGTCTAAACTTTTGGATTTATGAGCATAACTTTCAATTAAGTCTGGCTTTGTTAAAGTCGAGAATTTCATTCTTGAAGCATCTTTTTGATTACATATATATCTAATAACGTTTAATCCTATTACTTCTCCTTCTATATCATAATCAGTTGCTACTGTAAATTCTTTAGCGCCTTTGGCAATCTTTTTTAGTGCTTCAACATATTTTCTAGTAAAACTTTTAGGGTCAACTTCGCATGTTGCTTTCCATTCTAGAACAAATGATGGATATTTGAAGCTCTTTTCTTTTTCAGCTATGGTATATAGGTGTCCTACAGCACATCCCACTACGATATCTTTACCTTTATGCGTTATTTCATAATATGGAACGCCTTGAAACGCCTTTTTTATTGGCTTATAATCAGCAAGTGCTTGAGCTATCATTTCAGCTGCATTTGGTTTTTCAGTAATTATTAATTCGTATGTCATTTTATCCTCGAGGAAAATATTTTTTTAATAAAATATTATTATACAATAATCTAAGAAATATATAATCTTTGTGATTTTACTAAAAAACAGTATTGTTTTATCGTCGATAAAACTGGCTTCAAAAAAGTTTTTTAGAATTTTTAATGTCCAAACTGTATTAATAAGTCAAAATCATTGTTTTTTGAGTCGATAATTTCTGGAATATCACATTTGCCGTAGCAACTATTTAGCCAGAAATATATTTGACAAGAATTCTTTGAACCAGTATTTATTGCTGTATCTATGTATTCTTGTATCTCACGCGCTCTTGGTTTTAATCCTTCGCCGAGTTGTATTAGAACTTTTTTCGCTTTATGCTGTTTAATCTCTAAAACGACTCTTTCAAGTTCCAAATCATAAATTTCATCTGTCATTTGTGCCTAATATTCCATCAGTAACAATAAGTAATATATATAGAATGTCTGAGATTAAAAAGTTTAATAAAAAAATAAAATAAAAAGAGCTTTATTGCTCCTCTTTATCGTCCTTATCATCTTCATCTGAAGCGTCTTCATCATCTGTTTCGTCTTCAGTTTTTTCAGTGTCTGCTGGAAGATTGTCAACTGATTCATCAGAATCTGAATCGTCGTTGTCTCCAGAATCACTGTCTTCTGAATCGCCAGAATCTGCTTCTTTTTCATCTGATTGATGCTTCTTTGATTTCTGCTCTTCTTCGTCTGCTTTTTCTGCTAATTTTTTATCTTTTTCTTTCTTTAATTTCATTAGCATTTCTTCTTCAACAGTTTCCTTTTTCTTTTTAGTCTCTATTGAGAGCATTTTAATATCAAAATTTCTTAATGGATAAACTTTATGCAATGAGTCTCGAACTTCTTTTTGGAACTTGTATACTACAAGATCTATTATTAATTGTTCAAAATTTATCTTGTTAACTAATTCTTTACATACTGCTCTACATGTCTTGATTAATGATGCTAATACTGCACCATTTGTCATTGCATTGGTTATCATTACAGACTTTAATCTGACTAGTCTTCCGTCTAGCGTCTTTACTACAAAGCTGTCTGACAATTTGTCTTTTTCTCGCTTTGCTAATCTTTTTAATGAGAATGCTGATACTTCAAACTTTACTGCTTGAGTGTAGGCTTTACCATCTTTTACATCATTAACTTTGAACATTACATTAACATTCTGTTTTTTCATATCGCCCATTAATTGCATCATATTAACTTTTACAGTTCTATGCATTAATACTGAAGCATCTTCTAACAATACTTCTCCAATAACTTTACTTTGGAATGCTTCTGGAGCAATTATTGGGAACCATTTCTTCTTCTTTGCCTTCTTTAAATCTTGTGCAGCTTTTGCAGCGTTCTTTGCTGCCTGTTTATTATCTTCAGCCATTTTAGTTTACCTCTGTGTGTTGTTATCGCCCAGCGAACCTTTGAAATATTATTCGATTGCAAATAGCTCGGAAACCAATAAGTTATACTATTGGTGTGAGCGCGATAACACAAACTTGTTTTGTATTATTTTTTATTATAATCTGTATACTTATAGTATAACATCTTTTATCTTAATTTAATCGCCAACGACGATTACGTTTGACGCACGCTACGAGAATACAATGCATCTGTCTATTAGGTTTGAAAACCTATTTGTTATAGAATAAGAAACAATTGTTTATTTATAAATGTTTTGTGATTTGAACCAGAAGAATATATACAACGGCATACATTCAATGCACGAGTCTTCAAATACTATCATTTTTCATATTCTAACAACGATAATAAAATCCTTTTTTCCATATCTGCTAATTCTCTTTTTCTACCGACATATTTTGGTTTTGATCCCATCATTTTAAGTAGACTTCTGACTTTAGAATAAGAAACATTGTTTTCGCGAGCAAACGTTTCTATATCACCTAAATCTCGAGAGATTTTGGGAGCATAATTTTCGAATATAGATTTATGAAAAAAATAAGATTCAAAACTTCTGGATTTGTATTTTATAATCTTATCCGGATGTTTGTGTACAAAATTTTTTAATAAGTTGGAAGTTCCACAACCTAACATTCTTGCAGCTTTGGATGTAGAATACCAATCAGTTGAAGTTTGTAATAATTCATATAATTCTTTACCCACCAAGTTTATAGAATTTACAAATTCAGGCATATCTTTTGTTGAATAAGATTCGTTTGGTTCTATAATTCGCACCATACTACGGCTTTTTTTCTCTCTTGCAAGTCTTTTTTCTTTCGATGTGTGTCGATATTCTTTTTCAATGAGTGAGAGCACTTTTCCTGATAACCACTCTTCTTTGACTTTACTCGCTACTGCTTGCAATGCTCTTGTGCGATTGCCATTATAATGATTGCTAAGACCTGTCCATACTGAGTTATAGTTATTCATTAATTCTTTTTTTGTGATTGAAGGATTCTTTCGAAGAATAGATAAGAATAGTTCTTCATATTGAGTCCTATCTCGTTTTATCTTTATAAAATCTTCATAATTTAATTTTTTTGCATCAAAGATTCCCTTGTAACTTCCAAAATATTTTATGCAATAATAATAGAATAATGAGTCGTTCTTTTTTTGAAAACGTAGTGATAGATTTTCGTGAGAGGTAATTTTTTCTTCTAAGGACTGTAAGGTTTGTTGTTTTCTTTTATTATTTTCTTCATCGCTTATGATTTTTTGTTTATATGACGGTGACAGGATTTTTTCTGCTAATTCCATATCTCCAAATTCTTTAAGTTTATCGGAAACTGCTTTACGAAGTTCGCCAAATGATTTAAAATATTTTTTTCTTTTATCGGGACCTGCGTAATATATAGCATTATGTAATGAAGATAAGTTATGTTGTAGCAAATAGTGAGAACTCAAATGTCCTCCAGATCGTAATAGTTTTACTGCGCTAAGTATTATCTTTTTACGTGTCCAATCCTCGCGAGATGTATCACGCACCATTTCAACTAATCGGGAATTACCACGTTTTTCAAGTTCAAGAGTTATTGCTTCACGAAAGTCTTTGAATGATTCAAAATATTTTCTTTTACCATCACTTGTTCTATAAACTATTGCATTAGTCAAAGAAGATAATTGATTTTGACTGAAATATGTCGAAGTCAATCTTCCACCTGATTCTAATATTTCAATACCTTTCAAAATAAGCTTTTCGCGACTCCATTCCATAATGGTGAAATTCTTAGAGAAATTATAAATGTTACGTGAAATTGGTGGGAACGTGAATTTGACGGAACAACATTAGAAAAGAGAATATAAAAAATATTTTATAAAAATTCTATTCCCAAATTATCAGTCATCTCACTTTTCTTATCACGATTTTCAACGTTACTTCGTCCTGTGATTTGAGAACTTTTAACTCCAGTTACAATAAGCATTACTCTTACTGTTCCTTGTAAATCTTCTGAGATTTGTGCTCCCCAAATCATTCTAGCATCTTCATCAAGTTTTACTGAAATTGATTCAACTATCTTTTTTGCTTCGTTTAATGTTAGATCAGTTCCACCACATACGTTGATTAATGCACCATTGGCGCCAGTTATATCTACGTCTAATAATGGATTGTGAATTGCTTTATCAACAGCTTCCATAGCGCGATTTTCAGTATCTGATTCTCCAATTCCAATTAATGCTATTCCGCCATTACCCATAACTGCTTTTACATCTGCAAAATCTAAATTAACAAGACCAGCTCTTGTGATTAATTCAGCAATACCTTTAACAGCATTAGTAAGTATTTCGTCAGCAACTTTGAATGCTGTATGAAGAGGTAAATCTGGAGCAAGTTCTATTAATTTATCGTTTGGAATTACAATTAATGTATCAACATTTTTTTCTAAATTATCAAGGCCATACATTGCATTTTCGTATCTTCTATGTCCTTCCATTGAGAATGGAATTGTAACGATTGCAATTGTTAATGCGCCCATCTTTTTTGCAATTTCAGAAACAACTGATACTGATCCAGTTCCAGTTCCGCCGCCAAGACCGCAAGTTAAGAATACCATATCAGCTCCTTGCAATGCATTCTTAATTTCATGTTCTTGCTCGTGACAAGCATCTTCACCTATTTTTGGCACGCCTCCCGCGCCAAGGCCTTTTGTTAAATCTTTACCGATTAGAATCTTTTTATCAGCAGTAGTATAAAGTAAGTCTTGTGCATCAGTATTGATTGCAATAGTTTCCGCGCCTACAACTCCAACTTCAGCTATTCTATTGATAGTGTTGTTTCCAGCACCACCACAACCAACGACTTTTATAGAAGCTCTCTGTTTTGCTAGCATCTCTTCTAGCTCTGCATCTAATGCATTTTTTTCCATACCTTCCTTAGAAGCCAATTTCGGATTAAGAGCCTGATGAATTTTATCCATGTTAAACCACCTACAACAATTTATAACTACTAGAGAATCGTTCTATTTAAAAATTTTAAGAAAGAAGAACAGAAATTGATAAAACATATAAATCCGACACCATTTTAAAGTAGAGATTTATATGAAAGACTCTATTGATATAATAACAAACGTAACGATTGACGCACCTAATAGCCAAATAATAAAACAAATAAACGTAGAACTAATCAAACCATATGCGATACACAATTTACAAAATACTGTTGGAAAATCAAAAGATCATGGAATATATCTGTATGGAGAGAAATGCGTATTAGAAAAAAAGTTAGATGAACAAAAAACATATCTAATAGGCAAAACTGGAACCCTAGATCAAACATTATTTGATATGCATTTAGGAGAAGAATTTAGGGATGCATTCTTATTATTAGAATTCTATAAAGAGGATGCAACAGATAAAGGTCAAGTGGAACGTGCAAGAGATATCTACGCAAAATTATTAGAGGCATTCAGGAACATTTCCATAAATGTTTCAGTATCAAGTATGCCAACAAGTCAAGGAAATGATTATAATACTCATGCATATAGCGATTATATAATATTACATCCAAAAAATAACGATAAAGAAATAAAGCTTCAGAAAATGATAATTCAAAGAGGAAATATATGAATAAATCTAATTATCCTAATTATCAACTAGAAGTATTAATCAACTCATACATAAATACTATATCATTCTGGGGCAATATCGTTCCGATGGGAGAAGAAGCGACGTTCAAAATAAAATCTGATTCCGAAAAGACTGATGCTGAAAAAGGATTTGATATCCTTAAAATAATGTATGACGGCAGAAATGGCGAAAACTTATCTGCATCGTTTTATGCAAATGCGATACATCACGCAGGCGATAAACGCGATGTAAAATTTCTAAAGCATAAAGACCATCCAGAGTTGAAAGAAACAAATCCTGGAGTTACAGTTATAATACCAGCAAAATATCATTTAAGAGTAATATAAAAAAAATATTAAAGAATTTTATTTGAATACTACTTCAACATTTGTCATCTTCTTTAATTCATCTGCAATCGGTTGAATGACTTCTTCTGGAATCTTGGTCTTGAATGTCACGTATGCCTTATCTTCGACCATTTCTATATTTTCATATGGTATTCTAAAAACTTCTAATGCTGCTTCAACTTTGGCTTTTGGATCAGTAACAATACTTTTTATGTGAAGATCATATATTATATCTTGAGAACTTAGTGGATGATTAAAATCTACAATTACTCTTCCACCACTTATAGTTCTTACAACTCCTCTATTTCCGTCGAGTTCAACTTCTAAACCAATCTGTGGTTGTATCTCATTCTTATGAAATTCTTTAATTGAAACAAGTCTCAATAATTTTGCATCCTTTTTACCGAATGCTTTTTCAGGAATTAAATCAACACTATATTTTCCAGGAACTTTGTCAACGATAAATTCGTCAAGTCCTTTTACAAGGTGTCCTTCACCAACTTTTATCGTCAAAGGTTTGTATGTAACTTTTGGGCTATGTATGCCATGTTTTTTTGCATCAGATTCAATAGTTGTATCAAATACAATATCATTATTCTTAATTCTTGCAGTATAGTCTAATTCAATAAAATCTCCTAATTTAATTTTATCAATCAATATTTCAGCCATCGTAATTACCTCATTTGCTGTTATGTCATCGCCAAGCGAACTAAAAGTTCAACAATCGATATCAATAGACTCGGCAACACAGCGATAAACATGTCGATGTGAGCGCGATGACATACGAACCGTATTATATAAGGAAAAGGATTAGAAGTTGGTTTAAAAACATTTTGATTTATTAAAATGTTCTGAATGAAATGAAGAAATGTTACGCGCCAGCGGAACATTATGAACGCTAGTGAATAAACATTTTGCGTTTAAAGAACATCTCTCGAATATAATAAGAGAACATTATGTATTGATGGAATCTATTCAAATTTTACTTTATCATCATAAAAACTTAAAACGTTAGAATTACTGAAAGCCTTATCTAAACTTTCATCGTGCGATGCAATAAAAATATGATTTTTTGCCTGTAGCCTCGTAACATATTCGGAGAATAATTTTTTTGAATTTCTATCAAGGTTTGCAGTTGGTTCGTCAAGAAGTATTAAGCTGCTTTTTGGATTTATCTTGACAATCCTTTCAAGTTCTCGCAATACATATTGTCCTTTGCTTAATTCTTGACTGCCATTCAATTGCAATTCTTGATCAACGTAAAATAATCCTATCTGCGATGGTTTTTTATTTGTATCTAATTCGTATTGACAGAATCTATTTTCAGGAACATTCATTGTTACGACAAGATTCTGTGCTCCTAAGATAAACGCCATTCTCTGTGCTATTTCAGATTCTTTAATACCTGTCTTCATTGAGAGTTCCATTACATATACGCTAGAGTCGTGCTCCAAGTTCCTGCCATCGACATTACGATTAGTGCCTTCAATATCCTTAGTCAATAACTTGACTATATCTTGACACTCTCTCTCGCTTTTCAATGCAACTGTTTTCTTAAAAAAATCGTTGTCAAATATAGAATCTTGACGTACATAAAAGTTCATTGCTGAACGAAAATATGTTACGGGTTTAGTGTTTATATTAAGGAAAAGATATGTATTTATACTAGATGCAGGCCTATCTGGTCCAAAGATGGCATTGCCTTTGTAGAAAGTTGGAATCCCGCTTAGCTCTCTAGATTTAAATTCATTTTCTTGTCTATTTTCAGGTATGGGTTCTAGACTTTTTCTACTTTTGCTTTTGTCGTTTTTGTGACCATCAAACATAGATTCTAATCCTATTGTTGATTCAAATATGCTTGTATATCTATGATCATCGTAAAATTTTGCATTTTCAAGAGAACGCGCTACAGATTTTAGAAAGACGCTTTTGCCCACAGCGTTTGGTCCTACTATGAGTGTGACCTCATTGTTTTCTGGAATTTTAATTTTATATCCTTTCGGTAGAATATCAAGACTAAACATCTCAACATCTTTGACTATTTTTTCTTCAGGCCAGAAGGCTGTTGGATTCTTCGAGTCCCAATTATAATGTTGATTGAGTATCCGAATATTTTTCAATATCTGCATGATGTGTGGAAAAAAATACAAATTAATAAATGTTTCCATTTTATAGTAATTAATAATTATTACGTCAGTTATTCTCAGTATAGCTTCTTTTGGAGTAGATTAAGAGCTATAACACCACAAAGTATCATGGATGCTGCAAGAAAATATTTGCCAAAAAGTCGAACAGAAGGTAATTATGTATTATTATTAAAAGATCCATTATTAGACTACAATAATGCCAAATCTCCTCCAAGAGATCCGTATCCTGATATTATTTACTAAAAGCCTACTTACTAAAATCTTATTTACTAATTTTACGAGTAGAATTTGTAGTACTAGAATGTTTCAATACCTTTTCAACGACTTGTTCAGGAGTAATATTTGATGTATCAATTATTAAATCATAATGTTTCTTATCTGTAAAATCGTCTATACCATAGATTTTTTTATAACGTAAGATATCTCCTGTATCTCTCTCAATACATAAACGTCTTATTGTTTCAAAACTTGCCTGCTTAGATTTACTATTCCTTTCAGGATTATCATTATCTTTAGATAATCTCAAAGCCGCAATATTCGGATCTACTATTAAATAAACTTTCAAAGATTTTGGGATGAAATTATATGCAAGTCTTCCTTGAATTACAAAATTATTTTCAGTCTTAGAAAGTTTTATCGTTTCTGCATCGGCATCTGTATCGGTTTCATGATGTGTCAATCCATATATATTGTAGTCTTCAATAGTCATTCCACGTTCCTTTGCTGCCATCTTTCTTAAAGTACCAATGTCATAATAGTTATATCCAAGTTTTTTAGCAAGCATTCTTCCAACTGTCGTCTTTCCAGCACCAGCTTGACCTGAGAGTGTAATAATCATAATAGATAAAAATGGAAGAGGTATAAAAAGTTTTCTTCGATTTATCCTAGATAAAATTTATATAGATGTATTTCATAGATATATTTAAGGTTTATAATAGCGGAGGTAATGAAATGGAAAAAAAACAAAAAATATATATCGTAGCCATAATTGGAGCAATAGCAATAATTGCGGCAGCTATGTTAATAATTAACGCTAAACCTGTGGTAGCAGCAAGTCCAATAAGCCAAGTAAGTCAAGTACAATCAAATAGCGCAGAATTAATGGTATGCCCTGAACCTGACTATACACAATGCCAGATGGAATATAATCAAGCTGATTGCCGAGCACTGCTTTGCAAGCCTAATAAGTCATAAGCTATAGAAACTTACGCATTAAAATAATTTATTTTTTTCTAACTTATTCTTCCCAAAAATTTATAAACAATATCCTATTCATAAGATAGCAAAGAAACATATTAGGGGGCAATTATTATGGCTAAAGATTATCAACCAATATTTATTTTACCAGAGAATACGCAGAGAACTACTGGAAAGAATGCTCAAAGAAGCAATATTATGGCGGCAAAACTTGTAGCTGACATTGTAAGAACTACACTTGGTCCAAAAGGCATGGATAAAATGATTGTAGATGGTTTGGGCGACGTTATTATAACGAATGATGGCGCAACAATTCTTAAAGAAATGAATATAGAACATCCTGCAGCAAAAATGCTCGTTGAAATTGCAAAGACTCAAGAATCAGAAGTCGGCGATGGAACAACTACAGCTGTTGTAATTGCTGGAGAATTATTAAAGAATGCAGAAGTATTACTCGACCAGAATATTCATCCAACAGTAATCGTTAAAGGTTATAGAATGGCCGCTGAAAAATCATTACATATACTTGAAAGTTTGGCAAAACCAATTACAGATACGGATTTAGATTTATTAAAACAAATTGCAATAACAGCAATCACTGGTAAAGAAGCTGAACAAGCTAAAGACTTATTGTCAGATCTTTTAGTTCAAGCAACAACTGCAGTAATTGAAAAACATAAGGAAGGAAATAAGACAGTACTTGCAATAGACAAGAATGATATTAAAGTTGAAAAGAATGTTGGAGGATCTGTTGAAGATTCTGAATTAATAGAAGGAATAGTTCTAGATAAAGAAAGAATACATTCATCAATGCCACAACAAGTAAAAGATGCGAAGATAGCATTAATAGATTCAGCAGTCGAAATAAAGAGCACTGAAATGGATGCAAAAATCCAAATTACAGATCCAGAAAAAATGCAATCATTCCTAGAAATGGAAGAAAAAATGCTTCGAGCAATGGTCGATAAAATCGTAAACACTGGAGCAAATGTTGTAATATGTCAAAAAGGAATTGATGATTTAGCACAGCACTTCTTAGCAAAGAAAGGAATATATGCAGTACGTCGAGTTAAAAAATCCGATATGGAAAAATTAGCAAGAGCCACTGGAGCAAATATTGTAACTGACTTAAAAGATTTTGCAGCAAAAGATTTAGGATACGCAGGATTTGTTGAAGAAATAAATAATGGTCGAGATAATATGACTTATGTTAAAAAATGTAAGAATGCAAAATCCGTAACAATACTCGTCAAAGGCGGAACTGAACATGTTGTTGCAGAAATTGAAAGAGCATTAGATGATGCTATAGGAGATATTGTTTCAGCATTAAGAAATGGAAAGATAGTAGCAGGAGCGGGATCTTGTGAAATGGAATTAGCTAAACAATTACGAGAATTCTCAGAAGGATTATCAGGACGAGAACAACTTGCTGTAAAAGCATTTGCTGATTCAATGGAAGTAATTCCAAAAACTTTAGCAGAAAACGCTGGATTAGATCCAATTGATATACTTGTAGCATTAAAATCTGCACATGATAAAAAACAGACGTGGGCAGGAATAGATGTATTCTCAGGAAAAGTTATTGATGCATGGAAAGAAGGAATAATAGAACCATTAAAAATTAAAACGCAAGCTATAACAAGTGCATCTGAAGTTGTTACAATGATACTTCGAATTGATGATGTAATTGCAGGCGGAAAACAGCCTCCAATGAATAGTCAATCAATGGGAATGCCTGAATATTAATTGTATTAAATTTAATTTTATTAAGTCGTAACAGAAGAGGTCAGGGAGAATAAAATGTTAAGAGCAGAACTTTCAGATAAATTCGAAGAAGAAATGCAAGAAAAATATGAATTGAATAATAAGATACGGAATATTATAAAACATTCAGGCACTTCACAAATACCATTAGAAATACAAATAGAATATAACCTTACAAATGGAAGAGGTTATGATGGTATAAAGTTACCAAGAGACAAAAATAATGAGACTGAAGAAAATTACGAAAGAGTATTATTAGCAATGGATAGATTAGAAGGAAAAATCAAGCCAATAAAAGCACAGTTTAAAGACGAAAACTTACGATTAAAAGAGTGTGTTGCGAAATATTCACAAAAATTGGTATCTCAATACATGTATTCTATGTCTTAATAGTCCCAAACAAGTCATAACGACAATAAATTTATTAATACACAATCACTTTAAAGCTTATGACGTCATACACGAGTTCTAAATTTGATGTTGAATTAGGAATAGACAAAATAGACGGTAAAAAACATTATTTTCTAAAATTATCAAAAGAAAATCTCACCAGTCTAATGATTGGAAATCCCGACGTAGACAAATTATCTGGAACTTATGAAGAAAATCGTTTCAATATAATCCCAAGTGTGGATGGTAAATGTTCTAAAGAAATTGGTCCGCCAACAAGTCAAGGAGAATATATTATTAAAATCGGAACACCAATGCCAAATTTACCTGCAGATTGGACTACACGACAATTTGAGGCAGCATCAAAAACGCGAGACAAAAATCTCGAGAATACCATAAATAATTTTAAGAGAATACCAATAACATATAAACGTGAATCAGAACCATTAGTAGTAGCATACGTGACTATAATTCTAGAAAATGAATAATATTGAGTTAATAATATGCCAAATAATTCTGAAGAAGAAAACGAACTGCAGACAATAATAGAGATATATCAAGTCTGGGATAAAATATATCCTGATAGATATGCTCCTGGAGAAATTCCTACTGAGACTAGTTTTTATCCATACGATTTAAGTATAGCCAAAAGAGAAACACCAATACAAAAACGCATAAGAAGAAATATAACTCACGGTAGAAAATTTCTTGACGACATAGACTATAGATGGAATCCGGAACTTGCACCAAAAAAATATTATTCTGACGGCATATTAATAGATTGGCATAATTTACTTGAATCAAATCAAGCATATCGCAATAGATGTGAGAACCACGAATTTAAACTTCCTGGAATAGAGACAGCAATAATATTGTATCGCGAAAGAAATTGAATAAGTGAATATTACTTCAGACATAACTAAACCATTAAAAGTTGACAATATAATAGAATAATAAAAAAAGTACTAACCTATTTATCGGCGTTTCTTAACTTTACGACCTTTAGACTTCTTAGGAGTTTTCACCGGAAGCTCGTCTTTATTACTGTGGTGAATCTCTGCCTGTGGTTCATCCTTTTTAACGTGATGAGTTTCTACAAGAACTTCGTCATTCTTAGCATGATCTTCTACACGAATCTCATTCTTCTTGCTATGATTAGAAGACTTAATATTTTTTATCAAGCCCCACAATAATACTCCTAATAATATCAATAATAATACAATAAGTGTTATATTGTAAGTTTTTTTATCAACAGGGTTCTTCGAAACTGCTACAGCATTAGCGTTAGTTTTTGATTCTACTGTTGGTTGCACTGGAGGCAGAGTTTCTGTTGCTGGTTGCGTGGACGGTAGTACTGTTATCGCAAAAAGACTTAATCCAGGACTTTCTGCTACATAATATTCGCTGATAGTATCTTCGCTATAGATTGAAGTATTCAAAGGTGCCCACGTATTATCAGCATATCTTAATAATTCAATACTATTCTTATCAACATTATTATTTGTCAACCAAGACTTGTCTACTTTAAACTTTATCTCTGCATTTACAATATTAGCATCTGCTACAGCATCGTGATTTACCTGTACATATTTATACACGACTGCACCAGTATAACTAACTGATGGCGTACTTACTGCTGTGATTTTTATGACTACATCACTAATGTTTGCGTTAGTATTTAATGATAATTCTGTCAATGGAATATCTATATCGCTGAATTTTATTACTTTCGTACCCATAGGTAATAATGCATAAGAAACATCAACAAATGGATCAGCATTGACTAAAACTTTTTTAGGTATAGCTACTCTATCGTTAGAATTGCCTGACGAAGATGATGCAGCAACTACTGGAGTTACCGCTTCTGTATATGTTACAAAACTTGTAAAGTGTTTAGTCCATACAATAATATCGTTACCTGTACCATAATCGTATACACATTCGCTGTCCGAACTTACATTAGCATCTGCCCACGCTTGACTATCTACAGTACATGTATTTATTATTTTATTCACAGTAGTACTGCCTCTAGACCATCCTACCATCTTTCCGCCTTCTCCAGATAAATTAATTCTTACAGCTTTATTTAATACTAATTCTACATTGTTTGCGCCTACTTCTATAACTTTAGATACTGTTGCTGTATATCCAGAATCTGCTGTTGGAGATACTGTGGACGTAGATTCTACTTGTGGTAAATTTATATTTCCATTCCATAAGCCAACATTTCCTGAAACAGTTATGCCTGCTGGCAATTGTACTGTTATTATTTGAGCACTGCTAGTGTTGGCTGAGATAGTTATTACACCTGTAAGTGTTGCGTTACCAGTACTTACATTGAAATTTTCTGAAATATCTAAAGTAGCATTATTTACAGTTGATGGTACAGTAATATTTGCAACAGTATTATTTTTTTGAACAACTATTGTCGTCTGATTAGTTGTTACAGTGGTTGATTGATTCAAGAATACTTGCGCACTATTTAATATCATAACTCTCTTGTAAGCAATGGATCCATTGTTGTTAACATTATCTATACCATAAAATCTTATATACGTTGTTCCTGATGCAGTAACATTAAATGGTGACGTATATGTTGTTGAGGGAGTACAAGTATTTACATTATCAGTACAATAATATGTACTATTATATCCAGAACCTGGAATATTATCCGAACCTGTGAAATTTACTAATACAGTATTATTACTCCATGCATCGAAAATATATATTGAACCATTGCTTGCTAAACCAGTAATATTAGTTGTAGGTACAGTCACATCTACTAATATATTTGTAATATTCTTTGTCGATCCAACATTTCCAGCAACATCTACAGAATAATAATATATCGTATGATTTCCTGAAGACGATATACTTGCTGTTGTTACGTTTGATGATACATTTGTCCATGTACCGCCATCAAAATTGTAAGATATAATATTAACACCACTAGCCATTAGTCCAGCATCTGAAGCATTTAATATTATGGAAGCTGTTGAAGTCTGCCATCCACTGCCTGAATATGTTCCTGTAATTGCTGGAGAAGTTTTATCGAATATTACAGTAGAAGAATCTGTAGTTGTATTAACGGCGGTTCCATTATTACCAGCAGTATCATTATATATTATAGCAAACGTTATTATTCCTTCGGAGTCACCACCCGCCATCGTATAATTTGCCGTCCAATTAGCACCACTACCGACTATTGTTGCAGTATGACCTGCAATAGTAACAGTAGGCGTCTGTAATAATTTACTCGCTATAAACGTTAGATTAATTGCATCACCAGTTTTAGCTAATGAAATATTATTAACATTACTTGATTGAACATGCACAATTGTTAATGTTGGTGCAGTTATATCATAAACAACATTGGTGTTTGTAATAGTAACTGCGTGATTAGATGCGAAATCTGTAGCATCAAAAGTCACAGTATAATTAGCGCTATCTACTAATGCATTTGCCCAACTAGCACAATTATTAGCACCGGTTACTAAAGCAAAATTAGTATGAGCACCAGAATTCAATGCAGTACCCTGCAAAGAACAAGTGTGAACATTACCGTCTGCAGTTCCGCCAGTTCTCGTAAATACTATAACCGCAGAAGCAGCAGTCTCGCTCAATGTATAACTAACATTCTGAGTACTAAAATGCGCATTAGTAGCTGGAGCTGTAGAAGTAATAGTTGGTGCAATTGTATCGACGATTACACTCTGTACCGAGGATGAATTAGTATTATTGGCCAAATCACGTGCAGTAACATTAATAGTGAAATTACCATTGTATGGAACACCTAATGAGACAACATACGTGCCATTAGTTGTATTAATTGTAGAATTAACAAAACTACCAGTAGAATTATAGATAGTAATATTAGTATAATTAAATGACACATCGCCAACAGTTAAATTAACTGCAATTTGTGTTACATTAAGATATGTTGGAGTTGTTGGACTATTAATAACAATAGAAGGCTTAGTCGTATCAATAATTATACCAGTAACCTGAGACCTATTAACATTACCAGCACCATCAAAAGCAGTAACATTAACATAATATGTACCATCAATAAGCACACTTAAATTAATCAATTGATTGCCAGCAACAGCACTAACAGTAGAATTAACAAGACTATTAGTAGAATTATAAACAGTAATATTAGTATTATTATATGCCAACGTATCGTTCGCAGTAAAATTCACAACAATATTTTTAGAATTAAAATATCCAGAACTAGGACTCAATATAGTCAAAGAAGGCACAACATTATCTAATATCATAACTCTAGTCGAGGTATAATTAGTATTATTCAAATAATCTTTAACGGTAGCATTAACATAATATATACCGTCAGCTAATCCTGTAAAATTAATAAATAATGATGAAGATGAATTAGAATAATTGGACGATTTAAATCCAGTACTATTGTATAAACTAATATTGATAGACGCTAATCCTACAAGTGAATCGTTTGCTGTAACATTCACATAAATATAACTTCTACTATAATTACCACTCTGCATACTAGTTGATGCATCGAATGCTGTCGCAGGAGGAATACCGTCGATTGTCAAATTTAATAATGCACTAGTATTATATCCGTCAACATCAGAACAATTAATTAGCCAACTATATGTTCCGTTTGTTATAGTATTATTAGTCAAATTAGTCGAGGTATAATTAATTACCGTAGCGTTAGTAACATATATCGTGTTATTAAGTAATAATTTACATGAATAATTTGCTCCAGAATAATTACCGCTAACATTAAATGTAAATTGCGGGATAGTTGTAGTATTAAACCCCGATATCGGATTACTCGTATTTACTGAAGTTATTTTAGCTGATGCAAATGTACAACATAATAACCCAATTAGAACAATTGATAAAATATAAACTATACCGCTTAATCTAGTATTCATTATCGCACCTCATAAACTCACGCTACATAAAAACATACTAAGCATAAACGGGTGTGCCTAATTTATAAAGATTGCTATAAGTATAGATACGTATACCTTAATATTTTGCTTAATAGAGTAATAATAATAAATGCCAAATAAAAAAAGATACTAGAATTTATTTTTCTCCTTTAATCAAACCATAACCAATAAGTCTAAATCTTGTTCCTACTCGACGAGAAATGGTTACTTTAGAATTTAATTCAGCACATACTGGTAATTTTAATTTACATTTAACACTATTCTTACTAATACTATTTACGAAACCTACTGTTGCTGCAGAATTAACATTTAACATTAATATTTCATTTAATTTAATTGGATCGACTTTTAATTCATCTTTTGCTCCAACAACTCTATCTAATAAATGTACTTCTAAGTCTAAATTGTACCAAATCTTAGGTAATTTTCCAGGAATTCCGACGATATTTCCAGTTAATTTATCTGAATTTACAACTGCAGGATCTAAATCAGTCATTAATGCCACGCTACCACCAGAATGTAATTCATCTACTGGAACAGCTCCAGTCATTGCAGAAATCACAGTTGTAAATAAAGGCTTTGCTACAATCTGATTTGCCTCTTCAACAATTCTTCCAGGTCTAATTTCAAGTTTGTCTCCAACCTTTAAAATCCCTTGTATTATTGCTCCACCGATAATTCCGCCTTTCATCTTGTCAGGTTTTGTTCCTGGCTTATTGATGTCGAAACTTCTTGCAACAAACATCATCGGATCTTTTGTTTCATCTCTCTTCGGAGTTGGTATTACATCTTGAATTGTTTTGATTAATAGATCTAGATTAATTAAATGCTGTGCACTTATTGGAATTATAGGCGAATTTTCGTATTTTGTTCCTTTTAATAATTCTTTAATTTGCTCGTGATTCTTCATCACTCTTTCAGTGTCTACTAAATCAATTTTATTTTGAACTACTATTATCTTATTTATTCCAGACATTTCAAGTGCCATTAAGTGCTCTCTTGTCTGTGGTTGCGGGCAGAATTCATTAGCTGCAACAAGCAACAATGCGCCGTCTATAATTGCTGCGCCTGAGAGCATTGTAGCCATTAAACTTTCGTGTCCTGGTGCATCAACAAAAGATACTTTTCTAAGAAATTCAGTTGGAACATTATGGATTGGACAAGTTTTTTCAGTAGTATAACAATCTGGTTCATCACAAGTCGGACATTTTCTGAATGTTACATCAGCATATCCTAATCTGATTGTAATTCCACGCTTTATCTCTTCGGAATGTGTATCAGTCCATTTACCCGTCAATTTTTCAGTTAAAGTAGTTTTACCGTGATCAACATGGCCGACAAGACCTATGTTCAGAACTGGCTGTACAGGTTCTTTAGCAGAAATATTTTTAGTAGCAGTAAAAGTATCTTTTTCGTCAGTTCCTTTTTTACGCTGTAATTTTACTTTCTCTTTTAACTCTGCAGCCTCTTTCTCTTTCTTTAATTCGAACTCGTCTTTCGATTTCTTTTTTTTGTCGACCTTAACTGTATTATTCATATTAGCCATATTGGTCAGAGAAAATAGCCAGTATTTATAAAACTATTTCTTCTTTTATGTTCTTTTCAAAAAGTCTGCGCCTAGCGAACCCTCAAAATAACAGTTAATTACAAATAGCTCGAGTAACAATCGCGACACACTACGATGTGAGCGCGCATCGTTTAGATTTCAAAAGAATCATTTTTCTCGTCTTAATCATCCTTATTTCTTCTTATCTTTTTCAAGAGTCTTTAATGCATTCTCTTTATAGTATTCAAATGATTTTTTTTCGTAAAATTTCTTTTCTTCAGACTTACTCATTTTAGTTTCAGTTTTTGGAGCTGGAACCGTAGATTTGAATAAATTGTGGAATACTACATGCCTTGGATCAACGTATGCTTCCAAAACTTCAACGTGCGTATGTGAATGCGGGTTTACTGTTACAACTCTATGAAAAAATCCTCTACCAGGGAAATCTATTTCAACCATTCTTGCTTCCTGAACTTTTTTGATGAGTATTGTTGTTACAAATAATCTTAAAATTCCAGTCGTTAAGAATACGCAAGGTATTGCTGAAATTATCCATATTGGATATACGCGTATTAATACTCCTCCTAGTAACGCTCCTAAAAATATTGCCACTCCCGTCAAGAAATTATAGTATGCAATGTATTTTACTCGCTCATCTTTCTCAGTAGCATCAAATAAGAAACTTGACGTTGATAAATTAAATCCAGCCCATACTGCACCACTGAACATTTCTTCGACTAAAATATAGATGAATCTTGCTGTAGGATTTGGAATATAGATTCCAAGTATCAATAACAATGGACTAAATGGAATTAAAAATCCCGATATTTTTAACACTAGTTTACTTCCACGTTTGTCAATAATCTTGCCCCATAATCCCATTGTTACAAAACTTGCAAGTATTGCCGCGCCAATAATTAATGTATAATAAATATATGAGAATTGCATATCCCTCAATAAATATAATGCAAAGAATGGTGCACTGATATTTGCTACTAGTTTAAACATAAAAACGTACAATACAAATATACCATAATTATTATGGGTCATATTTTTTAAAAAATGTTTAAAAGTAACTTTAGTTTTAGGAACAGCATATGGAGGATCATAAATTTTAGATTTAAAATATGATGAAGTGGCTCTAGATATGAACGCTAAGAAGAATAGAATTCCAAATCCAAAAAACACATAATGCGCTGTACCATTACTATCAAATCCTTGGAAAAGAGTTAGTATGAGTCCTGCAACAAAAGTACTGACAAAGCCCATTAAATTTACCATTCTATTTCGCTTTCCAAAAAATTCTCCACGCTTATCTTCATCAATAATATCTCCAAGAATACTATTATATATTGGTCCTTGGAATGTTCCAATAGTTACTTCTAAAGTTACGAATAATAATATTAATAGAAAAGATAATTGTACATCGTGATGAGCAAATATAGGAATTAATAATAATGGTATCCACATAAATGATTGAATAAGTGCAGTCAAAAATATTAGTCTTCCACGAGTCTTAAATAATTTTAGCGAATCTTGAGCAAATAATTGAACAAATGATGCAATCAATTGTGGAACACTACTAATTGCTGCAAGCATTCCACTTGTAGCATTCATGGCTATTGCAAATGGCATCACAAAATTATCAGTAAGACCTACTTTTATAGAAGTAAATAAACCATCCCTAACAGAATACTTTACACTTCGCTCTTTTTTAATATATAATGGTTCTTCCTTAGCGCCAGACTTAGCTTCGGCTTTCTTAAGTTTTTTTTCATTCAATTCCTCAGAAAGAGTTCTTGGCTTCTTAACTTCGACAGTATTAGCTTTACTTAAAATATTAATCTTGCCTGATTTATCTATCCTGTCAGATTTATCTATCTTACTGCCACTAAATTTACTGTCCATACATAAAACACCTTAGAAATATACATACTGGCAAGCTATTTATAAATATTGTTCTGAATACAAATATTGTTTTGAAAAGCCAAAAGACTATTTTTCAGTAGTAAACTATTTAAAATCCTTAATTATCCTATTGTAATGGAATTATTCAAATTACCAGAACATCTTGTTCAAGAAATTTCTAAAGATGAAGAACCATCACCAATTTATAGAATTATTCCGCTATACAAATCTCATAAAGCATCAGAATTTGTAAGAACATCTTTATTAAGCGGAGTATTTGCGGAAATTAGAGAATATTATCATTTGGATAATCATATCAATAGAAAACTTAGAGTAAAAACAGAAGTTGATGTTCAGAGCATATCAGATATCGTAGACGAAGGAATTCGAAATGCAATCGCACATGGTTGTAGAGATAAAGGCCCGAACGGATTAGTAACATATGGAATTTTTTATGGCAGCGAAGGAATATGCCACGGATTTAGGGATGAAGGAAATTATTTCTCTATGCCAGAAACTAAAAGAATATTCGAAAACAGAATTCCGATAACAGAATTTGGAGAAGAAGTAGAAGCAATGTCAGGATTTTGTATAGGAGTAGACTTAATGTACAAAGCTAGCGATAAAATATTTGTAGACATACAACAAAATACATTATTCTGCCTGCAATACAGGAATAGAATAGTATTGCCACAGAAATAATCTTAATCTAAGCAAAACTTTTATAAATACCCTAAAATTCCTCATACTATTAAACACGTACATTAGCGCGCTCACATCAATCGTGTAATCGATTGTGCGCCGAGTCTAGTGTTCTCGATTATCAAATCGAAAGTTCGCTGGGCGCTAATGTTTAAGACGTAAATAATATTTGAGGTTCACAAAAAAATGGATAAGGTTTTAGCATTCGGAAAATGGGATTGTTCACAGATAAAAGTAGATGATTTAGGCGTTGCACCATACATAAATACTAGCCCAATGATTGTTAGTAAGACTGGCGCAAGATACGCAGGCAATAGATTCTATAAGTCTAAAATATTTATTGTTGAAAGATTAATCAACAAATTAATGGTTCCAGGTCATAGAGCTAAAAAGCACAAGATAACATCTAGACAATGTACTGGTAAAGGTACAACAACATACAAGTTAGTTGAGAAAGCATTCCAGATTGTTGAAGACAAATTAAAAAAGAATCCAGTTGAAGTATTTGTTAAAGCATTAGAAAATGCAGCACCTAGAGAAGAAGTAATCGCAGTAGAATATGGTGGTGCAAGATATCCAAAAGCATTAGAATGTGCTCCACAAAGAAGAGTAGATATAACATTAAGACAAATGACTCAAGCAACATATCAAAAGTCATTCAATGCAAGAAAAGATGCAGCACAAGCATTAGCTGAAGAGATAATCGGCGCATACACAATGCAAGGAACATCGGCTGCAATATCTAAGAAATTAGAGCTTGAAAGACAGGCAGACGCTGCAAGATAAACTTGAAATAGAATCAGGTTTTATTTTTTTATATTTCTATTGTATTATTAGGATTGTATAGTATAATCTTTAATAACATTTTTATTCTATAATCATATCTATCTCTTATGAACATAATTACGACGCCATTTCAAGAAAAAGTCTATGCTATTACGAAATCGATTCCTAGGGGCAAGACCATGACATATGGTGAGATCGCTAAAATTTTACATTCTAGTCCAAGAGCTGTCGGTCAAGCATTGAAAAGAAATCCATACGCTCCAATTGTCCCATGCCACAGAGTAATTCATACAGATGGACGAATAGGAGGCTACGCTGGTGTAAGAGATTCTAAAAAGAAGATTAAGTTGTTAAAGAAGGAAGGAATAAAAATAGAGAGCGGAGTGAAAATATGAAAAAAATTGCAATGATAATATCGCCTAAAGGGTATCAAGATACGGAATTTGGAACGCCGTACAAATATTTTAAAGATCAAGGAGCAACAGTTGACGTATATAGTACAAAGAAAGGAACAGCTTATGGTTCAGTAGGTGGAACGTTCAATGTCGAGCATTCATTAAGCGAATTAAATGCAAGCAATTATAATGCAATAGTATTTGTTGGAGGACCGGGAACTCCACTTCTTCGAAGCGATTCATATTCTGTAAAGATTGCAAAAGATGCAATAGCAGTAGGTAAAATTCTTGGCGCAATTTGTTGGAGTCCGACAATCTTAGCAAAAGCAGGATTATTAAAAGGAAAAAATGCTACAGTATGGTATGGTCCAGATTCTGAATTTAGTATGTTAACATCTGAATATTTAGAGGAACAGGGAGCAAAATATACTGGACAAGATGTAACAATAGACGGGAATATCATCACGGCCAACGGCCCTCTTGCTGCTCAAAAATATGCTGAAAGCTTGTGGAAGAAATTAATAGAAAAACAAGTATCACATTAAATAAGGTAAGAAAGTTATAGAATTATAAAAATAATACAATTAATAAACGAGTCTGCCATTACTAAAAAGATCTTCTTCTGCAAAAGATGCTCTTAAAATAGTGACTAATTTTGAAACGTCCGTATTCTTTTCAAAGATATTTTCCGAGTCTTTACTTCGATATACGTGACTAAAATAGTTTTTTACAACACGCATGTCTAAGGTCATTCTTTCGAATACAGCTTCCGCATTACCAAGAGCATAAAAAGAAGGTATAATTTCTCTACCGGCTAACAATGCATTTAAATCCTTCAATGAATAAAATAACATATTAGAAGCCTGAATCGAATCTAATCTTACAACTTCAAGGCTTATATTCCTCTGAAATTCAGGAGAATAATCATTTCCAAACCATTTAATTCCTGCATATTTAATATCATTGGATAAGAAATGTTCAGGTGATAAAATTATATTGTCAGATGTTGAATTTTTTGAATCAGTTATATTATTTGAATTATCGACGGTGTTAGCATAATTTGGAAAAACAGTGTTTTGAGGGGTGGGCAAATCTGGGCCATACATCTCGATTAATTTTTGAGTATATTCTTTTCCAGTTGGCCATGGACCTTTTTCTTGTTCAAAAAAATTTAGGAATACATCTTTTGGAAGAGCTATACCCCACAAGGGGATTGAATTGTGATACAAAGAATTATCTTTGTTAGTACAGACTAACATTGCCGGTCTAAGTATTCCTGATTCGATAGATTTAGATGCGATGAATCTTTCAGACATGAAACCCTCATAAACAATAAGTTGTATTTACTATAGAATAGATACACATTTTATAAACTTTACGAACCTAGGAGAAAGGACTTAAGAGAACAAAGAAGAATAAGCAAAAGCACATATAATCCACAAATATAAACAACGCACAATCGCACAAATCCACAAATAATATAAACCTTGTAGTTTTCCTTGTATAATGCAAATTACAACTTTTAACATAACAACAAAAAATCTAATCAACAAGTATAATAATTCTATATACGAGACGTATGCAGATGAAGAGGATCCGGCAATAATACTAACAGGAATTTATATTGCATCATAATTCTATTGAAGAATAAATCTTCTATTGTCTTAATTCTACCTTATGATTTTCATTAAGTGCATGCACCAGTTCTTTACCTTGAGTGCTTTGCTTATTTAATTTAATCATAGAATTCTTGCCGCTCTTTACAGTCAATAAATATTCATCATTGATATATATATCGGTATCCTTATCTGCATTCTGACTGTGCATCATAAAAGTAATATTTTTCTTATCAAATTTCACTTGATATTGTGCAGTCACATTTCTTGACGTAGTTTTCTCGTCTATTTCTCGAACATCAATACTTAAGCCTAACTTTTTTTCAATCTGTTCAATTGTTGCTCCGCCTTTTCCGATAATTACAGCTTTCTTTGATTCAGGAACATATACTATACATTTCTCATTTGTTACCATCTCAACTTTTACAAAATCCGAGAATCGTTGAAATTCCTGTTTTACAACTTTTGCCGCTAATTCAGCAGCAGGACTTATTGATTTATTTAATTGTACTGGAACTACAATGGTTTCTTCACCATAACTATAAATTTCAAATTCAAGTTTTCCAGTTTCAAAATCATTCACGACAACTATCGGTCTTGCAAGATCTGCTTCAACCATTCCTGAAGGAACTTTAACTTCAAGACTTACACTAAATACTTTTTCTACAGCTCCATTCTTGATAAATATTACAGTATCCATTACGTGTGGAATTACACCGAGCTCAATTCTTCCAATAAATCTTTGAATAGCATCAATTGGATTTGTTGCGTGTACAATTCCAATCATTCCAACTCCTGAAAGTCTTAAGTCTGCAAATAATTGGAAATCTTCAGTATTACGCATCTCATCAAATAATGTATAATCTGGTCGTGATAATAATAGAATGTCATGTATTTCTTGATATGTTCCATAAGTTATGGCGTATTGTGTGACTTCATCTGGCAATACTAAATCTCTTGGAGCTTCAATAGTTTTTACAACTTTATTCGTCGACAAATAAAATTCTCCAAGTGCCTGTGCAAATGTACTTTTTCCGTGGCCTGGAGCTCCAGCAATTAATATTCCTTCAGCTTGCTCTTCAATTCTTTCACGAAGTTTGCTACTTAATGCATATTCATCATATGTTAATTTCTTAACAGGTCTTACAATGGTAATTTCATATCCGTCAGCAAATGGCGGCCTTGTGATTACAATTCTAAATTTTCCAAGTTGAACAATAGTCGAATATTTTCTTTCAATTTCAATAAACGCATCATTTCGCATTCCTGTTTCTTCAATTATATCTTTTGCAATTGTTTTCATTGCATCTTTATCTAGTACTTCTTCAGATATTTCCACATATTCCCATTTTCCTGGGATCCCTTTTTTAGCTTTCGGTTTACAATTTTCTTTAAGGTGCACACTCATCGTTGTTTCGTCAAAGAATTTTTCTAAAATTAATGGTTTTGGAGTAACTTCTAATTTGATTAATATTACATCAATACCTTTAGCTTCTGCCGTCAATGATTGAACTTTGTCTATTGTAACTAATGTTGCTTTCAGTTCAAACGCTAAATTTCGAATTAAAGAATCTATACCGCCCTTTCTTGCACGCATTATATCATCTTCAGATGGTTTCTCTCCAGAAAATTTTATAATAAATTTTTTGTCTTTAGCGAGTGCAAGCAGCTTTTTTATTTCATCAAGACCCATGTAGCCTATTTCTCGACCAGTGTTTGCTTGAGCTTCTAATTCAGATAATGATGCTTCATGAATGATAATTTCTTTAGGCAATATCTCGTCATGTGCTATCTTTTTTGATAATATACCTTCTATAAGAACGCTAGTATCTGGAACAATTCTATCAATCAATTAAATCACCTTTGTAAATAAAGGACAGTATAAGGTATTTAAAAATTTGATGAGAAAGAAACTCACCCGTCCAAGATAATTACCAAGATACTTAAGATATACAAGTATATCAAGAATTAATCAAGAATAAATATAATAAAACATAAACTAATAATATAAGCACTCATTTTTCACAATCATTATAAATGCCTAAACGACATAAATTTCTAATGACCAGTAAAGAGATTATAAGGATTAATGGATTAACCAAAAGATTTGGAGATTTCACTGCCGTAGATAATATCTCATTTTCAGTCCATGATGGAGAAATATTTGCATTCTTAGGCCCAAATGGTGCAGGAAAATCTACCACAATAAAAATGTTAATCACACTTCTAAGTCCTACAAGTGGACAAGGGAGCATCAACGAATTCGATATTATATCTAACTCTGCAGACGTCCGTCGGATGATAGGATATGTGCCTCAGATGATATCTGTCGATGGAGCACTTACTGCCTATGAGAATTTGAAATTGATGGCTCAATTATATGATATACCATCACATGAACAGAAGAAGAGAATTGAAGATACATTAAAGTTCTTCGATATGGAAAAAAATGCTGATTCACTCGTCAGAACATTTTCCGGCGGCATGATTCGAAAATTAGAAATAGGCCAAGCAGTATTGCATCGACCGAAAGTCTTATTCTTAGATGAACCTACAACTGGCCTTGATCCAATTGCAAAACAGAATGTGTGGCAACACCTATTAGAATTGAATTCAAAATTCGGAACCACATTATTTTTCTCAACTCACAATATGGAAGAGGCAGATGAAGTATGCACGAGAGTTGCCATAATAAACAAAGGCAAATTAGCAGCAATAGACACATCAGCTAAACTCAAGAAAAGAAGTGGAAAAAAGAATGCCACACTCGAGGATGCATTCATATTTTTTACTGGTAATAAACTACAGGAACAAGGCAATTTGCGTACAATTAGAGATGCACGCCAAATTGAACACAAGCGAGGATAATAAATGCTAAAATACCTATTACAATTTCTGAGAAAAACTTACGTGATGGTTGATGTAGAAGTAAGAAAATTAATTCATGACCCTACAGAACTTATCACACGTGCAATCCAACCAATACTTTGGCTAGGAATTTTCGGAGTGGCTTTGAGTAATGCTAGAGGCATTCCAACAAACGGAATCCCATACTTAGAATATATTACTCCAGGAATCCTTGCACAATCTGTAATTTTTGTTGCAATATTCTATGGATTATCTATAATCTGGGAAAGAGATATGGGATCACTGCAAAAAATACTTGTCACACCAACACCAAGGCTTGCATTAGTATGGGCAAAGATGCTCTCAGCAGGGATAAGAGGGCTAAGTCAAGCAATAATAATTTTCTTGTTTTCTATAGTGCTAGGCATACATTTACATATTACAGTAATAACTGTCATAGGAGTTTTGGTTCTAATATTATTAGGTGCAGGATTTTTCACAGGCTTATCGATGATAATCGCTTCTCTTGTAAAGACGAGAGAACGATTCATGGGTATAGGACAAATTATAACATTACCATTATTTTTTGCATCGAACGCTATTTATCCAATTGAGATAATGCCCCATTGGCTCCAAATTGTTGCAAGAATTAATCCATTAAGTTATATGGTTGATGGTCTAAGAGCACTTCTAGTATCTGGAAGTATTTCACAACTACCAATGGATCTTGGAATCTTAACCGTCGCAACACTATTGATATCTATATTGAGCGCATATTTGTATCCTAAAATAGTTATATGAGATGTCAAATAAATAAGAAGTAATGCTCATAATACAATTATCCAGTAAACACTTGCTCTATACTTCTACCAATCAAATTAATGTAGAGTAATATTCTCTCAAGGAATGTTGCCTTTGAGACTATTACGAAATCCTTCTCAGAAGTATATTGATTGCCTTTATCATCTTCATAAAATACCGTTATCTTATAATTATTTTTGTCAGGCTTCATACTGTCTCCAGCAGATTTTACTGTAAATGCTTTATCGCCATCAAAATCAGGGAATACCCAATCAATTTTATTGGTCTCGCTTTTTAACAACAATCGAATATTTTTTGGAGTCGAAATAGAACTCTTGCTTAAAGTAAATGATATATCGAAAGTATCACCATAATTAACAGTGTCTGGAGCATTTAATCCAATTATATCAATTTTTGGTTTATCGAGTACATTTATTGGAATATAACTAATTTTAGTAAATTCTTTACCTAATTCGTTACTATAAGTTTTTATTTCTACATTTTTTAATCCTACACTTTCAAAATTTTTAGAATAATGTAAAGGTATTTTTTGTATAACTAAAGTTCTTGTGGTACAATTATTGTCCATACATATGCTCATATTATCAAAAGTTTTATCACCCTGATTATCAAGAACACAATCGATATTCACAGAATCTTCAAGATATATATTATTTTTGTCCGATGTGCAGTCTAAATAAATATTTTTTGAATAAGGTTTAAGAGATTCGTCAGTTGTGGAATTTATTTCGGAACTTAATAATTTCTGGAAATAATCATAATCAATCATAGTATAATCTTTTCTAGATTGCAGAAAAGTCGTACTCGTTTCATTATATGTATTGTACACGACAAGTGGAAGTGTATAAACATAATTTTTGTCTAAATTATTATCTACTTGTATCAACCAATATATTGTTGATGTCTCGTGTGGCCTCAATAATACTTGCTTTCGATGTATAGTCTTATTAAGCACTGTTTCTTTAGATGCTTCAATAATGTGCATTCCTTGAGTTTCTGCAAGATACAAATCTGCCACTTGATAATAAGGTTTATCGTTTTCAACTTGTACACTAATCATATCATAAGATCCGAATCCAGTTTCATTATCATAAACTTTAGCAACAAAATTATATCTGCCGTGAGCATTATCACCATAATCTAAAACTTTAACATCAATACCAATAGGTCCAGGCTGCAATTTCATATTATATCCAAGATAATTATAACTAACATCTGATCCTGATGATTCTTGAGAATCTAAAAGCTTAATATGTCCTGCATCAATAAATCCATATTGACCATACGTGACATCATATGGAACCCAACCAACCCCTGGAAAATATACTTCTGCCCAAGCATGAGGCACCCAATTTTTTCCAAATACACTATCAAGATTAGTATATGCAACTCCAGAAACAAATCTTGCAGGAATTCCAGCAGCTCTATTTAATGAAATAAAAAGATTAGTTATCTCGTCACATACTCCGATTTTATTTGCAAGTACCCAAGAAGATTTTTGATTCACATCACTAGTTAACGTTCCTAAATCATACGCCACATTCTTTCTAACATATTCAGCTAAAACATATTCAACTTCATACATATCTTTTTTGTCGCCTATAAGTTCAGAAGCCAAATCTTTTATTTCAGGAGTCACATCGATAATTTTTGTGGGTTGAACATATTGATACAATGAACTGTCCAAATTATTTAATGGAAAATTTATAGGAGAACTAATTTCATTAATCATATTAATAGTATTAACTTTAGAAACTATACTAATATCATAAGAACTCTGTAATGGATTATTAAATAAAAAAGATATTTGATTCATACTATTCAGATTACTAATATCAGTTTCAGGAGAAGTAACAGTCTCAATGACTGATTGTCTAACATCACTTCTAGGATATGCAACTACTGTTAAATTGACATATTTAATATTATAAGAACTATCAGTAGGAACAAGTGTAAAACTGTTAGTGATGGTAACTTCAGTATTCAAAGTATTCTTGTCATCATAGCTTATAGCAATAACTGATGGAACAAGCAAAAGCAGTAGTATAAATATAGAATAACTCACCTTCATAATATACATTTAGTTTCAGCATTTATATATTTTAAGATGTTAAGAGTTAATAATTAGTAAATTCACAAAAACATTTATAAAACATCATCCTGTTCTAGATTTTAGGTTGACCCAAGCCGGGGTGGCACAACCTGGTACTGCGCCAGATTGCTAAGCACAATGCGTGCTTTAGATTACTGCGCATTACATACAAAAATCTGGTTTCCGAAAGGGATTGTGGGTTCAAATCCCACCCTCGGCGTTTTACTTTCAGTGTGGGATGTTCGCCAAAATAGAACACATCTGATTAAAAATTTCAAGAGAGAGATTATGGGCATAACAATATTCATCAATAATTTAGTAAAAGATGTTGCAGACAATATTGCAGTAGGCAAGGTAGAATTGTATCAGATAAAAATAGATATGTGCATGGCCAACATACAACAATTGCAAAAACATAATGCAAAAGATAATTATAATCTACTCGGACACGACATGGACCACTTCGAGAATACAATTAAAAAACTTGAAGAAAGACAAGGCAAAGCATTTGGCAAAATCCGCAATTATAAATTGAAAGAAGAATTTCTAGACTATATATTATAGATAAATAATTTAGATTATTATCGATTATATTTAATCACCTTTATATAAATACCTTTTTAAATAAATCCCTGTTCTGCTATCCTATAGCGGGGTAGAGCAGACAGGAGTGCTCGCAGGGCTCATAACCCTGAGGTCGTTGGTTCAAATCCAACCCCCGCTAGATTATAATTCTAATGTCGCTTAGCTACCTATTTATTTTTCCCGAGGCTTTTTGTAAAAAGGCTCAGGAATATCCAACCCCCGCTAGTAAAAATTCTCAAAAAATAATTTATAAAATAATCCTAGAAAAATATATCTCACTTAGTTTTATAGTTTCGATTTTCCATTACATATTTTGTTACAAATGGCCAGACCAATGTTGCATCGCCATGTATTTCTACAAATAATCCGTTTGGATCCATTTTTCTCCAAGACATTCCTTCGCTATAAGTGCATCCGCCTAAGTGTCCTAGATCCATTGCATCTGGAGCTGTTTTTACACCTGATGAGAATGGTCTTTCAATTAAATTTAAATCTGTTCTTCCATTTATTATTTCAATTAATGGTGCAACGTTTTGTGTCCAATTTCTTGGAACTCCACCACCTATTGTGAATAATCCTGTTCTTTTAGCGTCCTGCACCATTTGTATTAGTTTGTGATTGTCTTTTTCTAAATCGAATTTTATTTTTTTCTTATCTTGTTGTTCTTGTAGCATATTGTATGTTGTTATATCGTTGCCTATTTCTGAATCATAGAATGCTGGTACAAATACAGGTATGTCTTTTTCGTATGCTGATTTTAGTATTCCTCTTTCATTTGAAAAATTAGTATGCAGATATTTTCCTATTCTGGCATGGAATTCGCTTGGACTTATGGCTCTATTCCTTGGTAAATCATTTAATACTGCTTCCATTATTTCGTCTATGTGATCAAAATTTTCTTCCGGTTCTAACGAGTCCGTAACACGATTTAATTTTTCTCTCATTAATGTCGTGTCTGAAATTTTTGGATTGTATTTGTAATGTTTAAAACCCATGCTTTCCACAAGTCCATGCGCCATTGCAGCTCCAGTTGTCGTCAAGGATTGTATCATTTCCTGGTCTATCATATCACATAATACATAACTCATCTGTGCTATAGTCATTGCACCGCTCATCGTCATGAATATAGTGTATGATGGATCTTTTACTATTCTTAAGAAATTTTCTGATCCTCTTAATACTTCTGTTGCAAGACCGCCATATTCACGCATACTCGTAATCAATTCAGTCGTACTTATCTTTTGTCCTTGAAGTCTTTCTCTGATTGTCGCATCTATTATTGGCATAATATATTTTGGATCTGAAAAAACTACATCTGGAAAATATCCGTCCATTGTCTGATGCGGTTCGACTAACCTTTCTTTGTTTATGAATATAGTTCTAGACTCACCAGTAAATAGATTAGAATCGTCTTCTTCGGAAAATCTTCCTATGACTACAAGATTTTTAGGTTCTTTCTTACTTGTTGTTCTTAAATTAGCATATTCTCTTGGAGTCATTAATTCAAAATCGAAATCTTTAGCAAATTTTTGAACCAAGTAACCTAATTTATCATATTTTGATCCACAATATACAATAGTACTTTTGTTATGGCTTTCAATGATTTTTTGTAAAGAATTTGTCGTATCGCCAAGACATCTTGCGCCAAAAGAACATTTGCTCAGTCCTGAAACAATATCTCCTACTGAATTGCACTTCTGAAGATCCAATAATTCCAATTCTTCAAGATTATGTCTCTTATGCATAGTTAGTCGGGAATAGTTATTGATATAAATAGTTTTCTAAAAACATTCATAATTATAGACGAAAAAACTACATGTTTTAGTCACCGAACGGTGCGCAAAGCATCATTTTTTTCTTAGACTTTTTGTTCTATAACAAATTATAAAAGATAAACAAATAATTTTTAAATCAAATATTTTAAAAAAATTATTAGAATTTTAATAAAATTATTCAAATTATCAAAACAAAACGCAGTTAGCAAATAAAAAATAATTAATTTCTTAATAGAGTTTTATGTTTCTAAACCAAAAGAAAATAAGTTACTCTCTATAAGTAATGAATTATTTCTTTTTTATAGTTTTCACGAGGAAGTTAACCACAAAGTTTATAAACCAGAATTCATATCTATAACTATACTTAACTAGATAATTGTTACTGTATAAGTACGACAAATTAAAGGTAATTTTCGTAAGTCATATTCGGGGGTTTAAGATGAAACGAAAAGAGATAGCGATAGTAGTATGTACAGCATTCTTTCTGCTTGTAGCTATAGCTTTAGTCAATGCTACACCCACATTAACACTCACAGGTTTTGACGCTGACGGATCCAGCATGATAGGTAACCCAACAGACGGATATTCGCTAGACACATTCAATATAGCATCAACCAATCACTTAATACAATTCTCTCCAGGAACAATTTCTGACGAAGATTTAGAAAATAATTATTTCCCACTTACACTTATTAGCTCGAATGTTAGCGCAGCAGATCTTAAAGCATATTATGACGCACGTGGAGTTCCAGAACCATTTTTAACATATTTAAAAAATGCAGTAGATGGTGTAAATCCTTTTGCATACATAAAAGGCGATGGAACAACAAATATTAAATTAATTGATTCAGCTAAACATGATATATTAACAGCAGATACTGACATGGCTATTCCTGACGATTATCCTCTAGGAACATATACAGTCCAAGGTATATTAACTAATTTATCAGGAGATGGAAATACGACTGTTACATTCATAATTAATATTGTTGGAGATAGAATCCCTCCAATAATAACGCAACCAAATATATCTCTTGAAGCAACAAGTTCATTAGGAGCTGACGCGACGTTTCCAGTAAGCGCAACGGATAACATTGATGGAATCGTACCTGTTGATTGCGACCATGTTAGCGGTTCAACATTCAACATAGGCGACACAACAGTATATTGTAATACTTCAGATAGTCATGGAAATTTAGCAAACATAACTTTCAATATTAATGTACATGACACCACACCTCCAAGTATAACACCACAAGCAGATATTCATGTGGAAGCAACAAATTCATCTGGTGCAACAGCAGTATTTACAGTCAGCGCAACAGATATTGTCGACGGCATAACGCCTGTGTTCTGTTCTCAAGACAGCGGAGTAGTATTTCCATTCGGCACAACTACTGTAACATGTAATAGTTCAGATACTAGAAATAATACTGCACAAATAACTTTCAATATTATTGTTGCAGATACTATTGCACCTGTAACAACTGATAATGCACCGACAGGATGGTGGACTAGTTTTTATAATATAACACTTTCACCAACTGACGCGGCTTCGGACATTGCGTGGACAAATTATTGTATTAATGAAACAGATGGATGTACACCAAACATAAATAACACAAATATAAACATATTCTCAGACGGAATATACTATCTAAAATACCAGTCTTCCGATACTTCAGGAAATACTGAAAACATAATAAATAAAAGTATATACGTGGACACAACAGCACCAAACACGACTGACAATGCACCAATAGGATGGAAAACTAATTTTTATAATATAACACTTTCGCCAACCGATAATACATCAGGAGTTGCGTGGACAAATTATTGTATTAATGAAACAGACGGATGTACACCAAACATAAATAACACAAATATAAACATATTCTCAGACGGAATATACTATCTAAAATACCAATCAGAAGACAACGCAGGAAATATAGAACCAGAAACAAATAAAACAATACAAGTAGATACAGTGTCTCCAAACACGACAGACAACATATTATCAGGATGGTATAATAAATACAATGTCTTAGTCAATATTACATTATATCCAAATGATACAACATCAGGAATAGCATTGACACAATACTGTATTGACCAGAATGATAGTTGTTCACCAAATATGTCGTATATTAATGGAACAAATATAATTGTAAACACAGACGGTAAATATTATATAAGATACTATTCCACAGACGTCGCAGGAAACATTGAGAACATAATTGAAAATGTAACAGATAAAATACTACAACTAGATACAGTGTCTCCAAACACGACAGACAATGCACCAATAGGATGGAAAAATTCAACAGTAAATATAACACTAAATCCAACTGATGCAACATCAGGAATAGCAACAACAGAATACTGTATAGATCAAACAAACACCTGCACACCAAACACAACAGGAACGAATATATTTGTAAATACCGACGGTATAAACTATATTTGGTATAACTCAACAGATGTTGCAGGAAACGTTGAAACAGTAAAGAATACAAGCGTATCAATAGATACGACAGCACCAACAACAATAGACAATGCACCAAGTATATGGATAAATCATACTATCAATGTAACTTTGAACGCCACCGATCTAACAACAGGAGTTAATTGGACTGAATACTGTGTTGCTAAAACGAATAATTGTACAAACATGACTAGAAGATATGCACCAAATGCAACAGTATTCAATATATCATCTGAGGGCATCTGGTACGTAAAATATCATTCTGCAGATAATCTAGGAAACATCGAAAATATAACAAATAAAACAATATTTATCGATATGTCTAAACCTACACTCACAACTAATACGTCTGGATGGCATAACCATAATGTCACAGTGATGTTAACTTCTAATGATACATTATCAGGTGTGAATAGAACAATATATTGTACTGATCAATCAAATACTTGCACACCAACTATTAGTATTACAAATATAAGTAATATTATATTTAATTATTCTGTTGAAGGCACATATTATATAAAATACACAGTATTAGATAATGTAGGAAATAATTTAACAAATTATGTCAGTGTAGGCATCGATAGAAACGCACCAGTAACCACAGACAATGCACCAAATGGAATTTGGCAAAATAATAATATTACGGTAATACTTACAGCAACAGATACTATATCAGATGTTGCGTCAAGATCAGGTGTGGCATGGACTCAATATTGTATTGATAGAACGCATACATGTACACCCAATATAATATACAATACTTCAGCTAATGTTCCAGCGAATTTGGAAGGTACAAGTTACATAAGTTATAGATCTTCAGATAATGCTGGAAACGTTAATGCATTAAAATATGTACAAATATTAATTGATAGAACTACACCAACATTGAATGTTAGCTCTCCAGTAATTAAAACATATAACGCTACTAATATTGATTTAAATTTTACAGTTTCTGAAGTACTACCAGGAACAAATTCATCTGGAGTAAATTCTTGCTGGTACGTACTCGACAATATTGTAACTCAAAATATTACTGGATGTAAAGATGGATTCAATAATATCACATTGAATAATCTTTCCGAAACTCCACATACTATTGTAGTATATGCTAAAGATAACGTCAGCAACACTATTAGCTCGCCAGTTATATCTATTGCAGTTAGTTTATCTTTACCTGCACCTTTAATTGCTAATTCATCAGATATCATAGTTAATAATACTAATGATACTATTATTGCTGTACCATATGGATTAGTAGTGCAAAACGTCAACGTTACATCATACGTTCCAGAAGACTATCCTGCTACTTTAAATTTAATAATATTAACCAATACGACAAGCATGGGCAGATATGTTAGTTTAAGTAATGATTTAACACTTACAAGAAACACTACAACAAGAATGTATTCTGTGACAATCCCTGCAGGCACAATATTATCAGGTCCAACAAATTGGGATGGAATACTTACTATACCAACAATCATGCCATCAACCGGAATATCTCCTATAGTTAACGGTGGAATGCTTCCTAGCATCTCTAGCGTAGTAGATTTTGGTAGCGATAGTGCAGCATTAACATTCGATAAAGCAGCACGTATAATTATTACGGGTTACGCTGGTCAGATGGTTGGATTTGTAAGAGCTGATGGAACATTCGTAAAGGTAATCAATACATGTGTTCTTGATAATCAAGCAATAGGCAATGCATTGCCATCATATAGCGAATGTGCAATTAACGTAGGTAACGATTTAGTAATATGGACTAAGCATTTCACAGAGTTTGTAGTATATACACAATATTATCCACCTACACCAAACACTAAACAAGGTGGTGGATCCAGAAGCGCAGTTCTAGAATGTAGTGATTGGAGCAAATGTATTGACGGGACACAAAACAGAACGTGTGCAATTAACGACAGTATATCATATCCTAGAGAAAGAAATTGTACAGTTGATGTAATCACCGTGGAAAAAATTAACGAAAATATCTCTCCAACTCCTGTCTCTGAACAATCTAGTAATGAAACAAATTCACAAAAAAAATCAAACAACATGATAACAGGTGGAGTAGTTACAGACATAGAACCACTATCTATTAAAAACTGGATGGCAATATTAATGATAATGGAAACAATTGTATTAATTACGGTCACTGGTTTATTAATAAAGACCAGAAAAAACAATAAAACTAAAACAGAAGAGATTAAAAACCAGCATAGTAATGCGACTGAACAGAATAGACTTTAAGAAAAGTATAATCTGTTTATATCATTAGAAAAATTAATAGAATTGCTAAATAAGAAATATAGTGCTAAAAGCATGGTGCTAATATAAAGTTAAAATTAATTTTTTTAATAAAAATTATTCTTTACCTAACTTCTTGTCTGATTTCATTTGATCTACTACTTTTTCAAATGCAGACACTTGGCTTTCTGTTAGAGAATGATATTTTAAATAATTTACTTTAATGTTTCTTAAGAAGGAATTTTCTTTATAGAATTCTTCAGGTATAGTCAATAATTTTTTATATACTGGATCAGTTATTTCTCCTATTAAAGAACTTTTTTGACAATCATAACATAACACATAAGATGTTCTCGATGTAGCTAGAACATAATTTTTCTTGCATTTCGCACATTTTTGTTTGTATTGAACTCTCATCGTATCAAACAATTGTTCCTATTTATATACTTTCGCTAGAAATATTGATTTAATAATAAATTAATAGTAATTATAAAATAATATTAATTTACTTTTCTAGTAATCTTTATAATAGGTTCTATATCACCTTAATTATGCATAATTTTCCTAAACTTTCTTCGAAAGCTATTCTTGCTCCGATGGCAGGAATTAATGATGTTGCATTTAGATTGCTGTGTCGAGAGAACGGTGCTGGCGCGGTCTACTCGGAAATGGTTTCTGCAAATGCAATATCTAGAAATCATAAGGCGACTGAATTTATGTTAGAATCTACTCCAAAAGAAAGACCAGTAATAGTACAATTGTTCGGTCAAAATGCAGAGCACTTTGCAAAAGCCGCTAAAATTATTTCTGAAAAACATCATTTTGATGCTATTGACGTAAATTTTGGATGCCCTGCAACTAATATAATTAAGGAAGGCGCAGGATCTGCATTAATGAACAGACCAAATAAGATGGGCGAAATTATCTATAACATAGTTGACGCTACAAATCTTCCTGTAACTGCTAAAATTCGTGCAGGAATAAATTTCAAAAATATTGTTGCAGTAAAAATTGCCAAAGTTATAGAAGATAATGGCGCTAGTGCAATTGCTGTACATGCGCGAACTGCAATTCAAGGATATGCAGGTAAAGCCAATTGGCAATATATAACAGATGTTAAAGAAGCAGTAAATATTCCAGTTATTGGAAACGGTGATGTTACAAGTCCAGAAACTGCACTTCAAATGATGACTGAAACTCAGTGCGATTATGTAATGATTGGAAGAGCTGCACGAGGAAATCCATTATTATTTAAACAATGCAATGATTATTTACAAACAGGAAAATATGACAAATACACTCCAAAGGATCAAATTCAAATGTTTTATAAATATTTAGATCATGCAAAAAAGCTTAATGTAAATTTTAGATCCGTAAAAGTTCAAGCAAACTATTTTACACGTGGAATAAAAAAAGGTGCACTTATCAGAGAAAAAGTCAGTCACACAAATAGTGCTGATGAAATTAGAGAGATATTCGATAAATTTACTTTTTGAGTGTTATAAGAGCACGCGCGTCTAGGTTTTAAATAGTATTAATTACCGTTAATGCTTCATCTGAATCGTTCTTTAAAAGTTTCAAAATATGTTATGAGCAGAGGTAATAATATCGGACCGATGAATATTCCCATAAAGCCAAACATTACTGCACCACCTATAACTCCAATAATTATACTTATCTGGCTAACCTTTGCTTTTTCATGTACTATCTTTGCAAGTAAAAGATTATCAATTAAATTAATTATAAAAAAGCTATATAAAAGTAGTCCTATACCTTTAACAAAAACCCAGTAGGTATGAGAATAATACCCGCTTAAGATAAGATATAACGATGCAGGTAACCATATAATTGCAGTTCCAGCTGTCGGAATTAGAGTGCAGAAAGCAGTAAGAACTCCGAGTATCATTGGGAATGGAACGCCGAATATAAAAAATCCGATAGTTGCAATGACTCCCTGAATCATCGCCACAAATAATTGTGCATAAACTACAGTGTGAGTCACATTGCCAAATTCTTTAACGAGCCTATTTGTCGTCTTTGTTCGTAGAGGAATTATGTAAATTATTTGTTTTAATAGATTTTCCCAATCTTTCAAAATATAATACGCCAAGGTAAATGTAAGAACGATTTCTGCAATTATGAGAGGTATACGCAGAATAAACTGCGTTATTTTCGCCTCAATAAGCGGCGGAATTTTCTGCAATTGCTTATCAATACCGAACTTGGATAATCGTTCTGCACTAAATGTTTCAGCCTGATTAAGAAGCAAACATACTTTTGATTCTGCGCTAATACAATTATAACCAAATATTGCCCCCTTCTCAACAAATACATCTCCTGCCACAAGTTTATGTGATAACGAATCATAAAAAACATATCCTTGTTGCATAACTTCAAATGCTAAAAAAGAGAAAGGAATTAACATAATAATAAAAACAATAAATAAAGATAGAGTAATTGACCAAAATTTATGCAATATCTTTCTACTGATTCTTTTATAGAGGGGAAAAGAAACATATGCTAGAAGAACACTGCTTAAAAGAATAGTAATCATAGGTCTGATTAGGGCAAATAATAGAATTAATGCTAGAATAAATATAATGAACGGAACTATTTTTTGATAGTCATCGTCTTTGTGTTGATTGAGATTTACCATTTTCAAAATATATTTCAGTAAGTTAGAGCATCATAAAGTATTTAATCTACTTTTATATAATATCCAAGTATTGTATCTTTCATAAGAATTCCTGTAACACGGACTTGGCTGCCTTCTTTAGGTAAAGTCCCTGAAGAGATACTAATAGTATCTGTATTATCTTTAATAGTATAGCCAGATAATGAACCTATTTTGATTGTGTTTTGAACTGTACCATATACAGTAATTCTTTTTCCAACATAATCCGGATTTTTCGCGTCCTTTATATTAGTCGCTATACATCCAGAAATAAATATTAGTATAAACAGCAAACCAGTTATTAATAAATAATTCTTTGGGGTTTTCATCTTCTTGGTTTTCATTTATTTTTCTCCAATTTTTAATAAGAGTCCAATAACAAAAATAATTATTCCAATAGAAAAAAATGCGACGGCTTTACTCCATTGTAAATAATCAATTAAGAAAAACAAGAGTGCAAAAATCAAGAGCACTGCTCCAAATCCAAGAACTATAAGATAAGATATTTTTTTAAAAATTCTTTTTTCAATCAATAATATTCTATCGTCAATACTTTGCATAATTTTTTCAGCACCTTCCTTTATCGTTGGAACTACAGTTGCTGATATAATTTTAGAAACGTTCGTCAATCCATTCTTGATTTTACCCATAAATCCCTGTTCTTTTTCATGTTCCATTGTTTTACTCTCCATCCTAAAAACGCATGCATCTTATAAAATTCAGATTAAATTTAGTCTAGTCCAAATGCCTGCATGAATTCAAGTTGACCTTCGTCCAATTCATAATCAATTAACCCATATTTCATCCCAACCATTTTCATCCTCTTGACAATTCGATTATTTCCCAACATTCATCAGTCAATAGTTTGTCTTCAATTTATAGTCTGAATCTGTATGTTGTTTTTAATAAAAATCATCTAGCTTTATCTAGCGTCGACTTCTCCTGGAGATGCTGAACAAGTATCTTCCTTGTTCTCTACATCACCCTCGGAGAATCTATAATGTCTTGTAATCTTAATTTTAGCAGTATCTTCAATAACATCCCCTGTTTTATCAGGAAGTAAACACATATTGTGAATATCTATTCCTTGAATTTCTATCTCAACTTTTCTGATACTTGAATGGTTTGGTGTAAGTACGATTGTTTTATGATCGGGCCCCCATTTTTTCTCGAAAGTTCCAGAAGTATAATTAAATTTTGATAACGGAATATCGGGAAGAGAGGAACATTCAGCTTTCAAGTATATGATATAATCACCATAAGTCATTATCGGAATAGTGCTTTTTCCACTTTGTTTAGTTTCATTTTCAAAACGTTCAGCGTTTTTTCTATGTATTGCATACAAACTGTCTTTTTTATTTATACACTCTTTAATCTCATCTAATTTATCTTCGTTTGATTGTTCCATTTTGTTAATCCCTTCTATTTTTTAATCCTGCCTGCTAGGCTATCTTCCTAAATTTTTATCTCTATTTTTTATCTCTGTTTATATCTCTTAATGATGTGTTAATAATCTTAACATATCATTATCTAAACAACCATAGCACTATAACTATTATCACTACTATCCCGCCAATTAGCGAAAGTATTCCTCCTCTCTTATTGATAATATGTTTTTTATTCATTTTTTCTCCCGCGATTTTTTATAACTTATCTTGCGATTATATTTCATATTTAAAAAAAATTACTAGACACAACTTTAGTATTATTTTATAATTTATTTTTTATTATTAGTGTATTACTTATTTTATCACTGTACTAATTCTGAAGATAATTCTGCAGATTCTATATGATAAAATTTTTCACCAACCAAAATATTATCATCCCTCTTGTGTTGCCCGTCATCCTTGTGTTCTGGCGATAATTTTACTTTTATATCGTTTGTGTCCTTTGATTGTTTTTTGGTCAAAAAATTAATCAATTTACTGCCTCTTTTTCGTTCCATATTTGTATGGCATCTTTTTCAGTTATGAATTCATAATCCTCTTCATCTACAATTTTCAAAATACCGAATTTATTTATACTTATCATCTGTTTCACCCCGACTTTCTTTATTTCTTATTTATTTTTTTGCAACAAGATAAACAACAATTGCAGATATAATTAAACCTATTAAAAAGTCTAATAATACACCCATAAACGCCATAATAACCCTGCAACTAATCAATCTGTTACTAACTAATCCTTGATAAAAATAATACTTGATAAAAAAAACAATAATAAAAAAGATTAATTTACGTTCTCATTATTTTTTTTCCTGCAGGTCTATTTTTTATCAGACCTTTTCCACCTGGACTTTTTGCTGCTCTTTTCTTTGCTGCGGTCATTCTTCCGCCTCTACTTTTTTTTGCCATTTTATTTCCTCCGTTCATTATGATTCATATTATTGGCATTTTTAATTAGCCAATAAATTCCTGCAATCACTAAAATCACCATTAAGATACCAAAAATTCCGCCGAACGATGTGAATCCAGCGTTGTATCCGCCCATCATCCCATAACCACCGAATCCGAACATTCCTAAAATTACAAGAACAGCTACAACTACTACAATTATTAATATTAAATTTTTATTGTCTTTGCTTGTCATTTTATCTCCCCTTGATTAAAAATAATTAAATCATAAAAATATATAAAAAATAAAAAAATTATACAAATACACTTCTAAGCGTTTACATATCTAAGCGTTTTTTACTACGTGAGCTATTACTGAAATCACAAATAATACGATGAAGATTATTGCTAACCATTTGGCAATTAAAAACGATGTTCCAGAAATAAGTCCGAATCCGAATAATCCAGCAACTATCGCCAATATAAAAAACATTAGTGCTGAAAATAACCAGCCACCAAGACCTTTCTTGTTCATTTTTTTCATTTGTTATTACCTCGATATATGAATTATTTTTCTATACGAATTAGTTTTCTGAATTTCACCCATTCTTACTTTTTTATGCCTGCTCTACTGCTGTTTTAACTTCGTCCGTTGCTTTGTTATTATCTTTGCTATGATGATTCTTCTCTCTCATCAAATAAGCTGTAACCGCTACTCCAATGGCTGCGCCGACTCCTACTGCAATTGCTGTTGCCTTCTTAGGATTTTCTGCAATGTAACTTTCAGCGTGATGCTGCGCTTCAGTAACTTTTGCTTTTGCTTTATCAAATTCAGACGCGACTTTATTCTTTACAGAATTGAAATCTTCTCCAATACCCTTAATTGTTTTTGATTCCATACCCTTAACTGTTTTTGATTCCATTTTTACCATTCCTCCTCAAAGTTAGTACAATTAGTACAATCTGCCATTCTGGCATAAATGTGCCCACTCTAATTCTAAAGCCAATGCTTATTGACTAAAAAATACTAATAAATTGTTATTAACATTGTATTACACAGTGTGTTAATTACTTTCCTCCGAAAAGTCTTGAAAGCCATGCCCAGAATCTAGTCCACCATGAGCCACCATTATTTTGACCTATTACTTGACCAGTAATTAAATTATTTCCATTATTTGGAGTAACTACATTATTATCTGCTGGTGTTGTTGGCGTTACTACAGGTGTTACAACATTATTGTTGTCTGTCGTTGGTACTGTTGATACTACTGGTGATTCAACTACAGGTGTACATGATTGCTCCTTTTTTAATGTTGTATTACTATTCGGATAAGTACACATTTGTGTTTGAGTTCCGTCTGAATTACATGTTGACCAATCTCCACATACAGTTGTATCTATATAACCTCCTCCATTACTGCTATGAGAAGGTGCTACTACTTCAACAGGGACTTCAACTGGTGCCGGAGGCACTATCGATATATTATTTACTGTTAGTAATATTGTTTCACTTGTTGTTTTTGTACCGTCAGAAACAGTGAATTTAATAGAACTTACACCGATGTTACTTACGTCAGGTATCCAACTAAAAGTAGCAGTTGTATCATTGTTATCTGTAAAGTTTGCGGTACTAGGTTTTCCTGAAATCGCATATGTTAAATTAAGTCCGGTTGGGCTTGTAGCTGTTATTACAAAGTTAAGTAATGTTCCTTGTGTTACAGTTTTAGAACCTATAGGATTAAGTATTGGAGCAGTTGGATCAACTACTTTTACAGTAAATACATTTGTAGTATTTACAGTTCCACTTGCAACCAAAATACTAAAATTACCTGCGCTAACAGCTGTAATTAAACCATTTACGTCCACTGTAGCAACTGTAGTATCGTTTGACGTATATGAAATTGCTGCAGCTATACTTGCGCCATACTGATCACGACCTGTAGCGCTTAACTGTTGAGTAAAGCCTACTGTTATATTTGCTGCCGTTGGTAATAATACTATTGTTGTTAAAACAGGTGCTGCTTTAACAGTCATCTTACTAACATTGCTTACATTTCCACTGTATGCTGTGATATTAACATTACCGACGCTAATTGCTGTAAATAAACCATTTACGTCTACTGTAGCAACAGATACGTTACTAGAATTGTATAATATAGTTGCAGCGAATGGCATTCCAAACTGATCAAGACTTGTAGCATTTAATTGCGTTGTAAGTCCAACAGTTAGGTTTGCTGATGTTGGCAATAAATTTATTTTTGTTAAAACAGGTGTTACAACTATAATTGGAGCTGTAATAGTATTTGCATCTAATGTAACTGCTGATTGTGCTAATGCTCTTCCATTTAATGTTGCACCAGTTCTTAGATGAATTGCTTTTGCAGCCAAAATGTTTCCTTCAACGTGTGCTGTAGTACCAATTTCTACACCAGTAGGACCGGCTACTTGCCAGAACACATTGGAAGCTTGCGCCCCGCCACTTAAACTTACTATAGCTGTACTAGCTAAAGTTAAATCTCCTGATATTTGGAATATCCACACATCGGTTGAACTTCCTGAAAGAGTAACTCCTCTATTGTCTATAAGAACATTAGTTCCCCACTTATATAATCCTGGGGCAAGTGTCATTGCACTAATATCTCCTGCTCCTAATTCAGTAGCAGTAGGAGTTATTCTTCCTGCAGCACCACTGTATGCTGCTAACATATCACCTATAGCTATACCCATCTTAATTGGAGTTGGTGGAGTATAATCGGCCGCATATACTTTTCCTGTTACTAAGGATGATGTTGAGAACACATTAGAAGAATCCATTATTAGACCAAAACCTGTAATTGCTGTACTATCGATTGGACTTACACCGACGTCTCCAGTAACAGCTGTGGTTCCAGTAGTTGAAACTCCCGTTTCTGCTAATGCGACAAACTTACCTGCTGTTCCTAAATCCACAGGTAATTCTGGATATCCTGCACTAACGCTAAATGCCATTAGTACGAATACCATAGTAAACACAAAGATGTTCAATAATATTTTGTTTTGTTTCATTTTAATTTCCTCTTACGCTCCCGTAAACATTTTTTATTTTATTTTTTTAGTCAATTATTTTTATCATAAATATTTTAATTAATTTCTTCTAAAGATTCCAGAGAACCATGAACGGAAATTATTCCACCATGAAGATCTAGGGACTACTTGATTATTAATTTGGTTGCCATTTTGGTTGCCGTTATTGACTCCATTATTTTCTTTAGGTATTACTGTTTCTTTTCCATTGTTTTCTGAACCTGTCGTCTTTACTTGTGATTCATTTTCATGATTAGCTGATTGTGGCGTAGCATAAACGCAACTCTTCGTAGTTGGTGGCTTGTTATTATTTGTACCACACTTTTCTGCATCCGAACAAGTTCGTGTCTGTATGCCCGAAGAACTACAATCATTCCATGATGTACAATCCCAATTAGGATTACATGAATTGCTATTTGAATTACTATTTGAACTTCCACTTCCATCATTTGTATTAGGATTGTTAGAAGGTTCATTTCCTTTTCCAGTACTTGGATGTTCTATCGGAATTTGTGTTGCTGTTCCAGGTGATGTAACAGTATTTGCATCTAACGTGACTGCTGTTTGTGCAAGTGCTCGACCATTTAATGTTGCACCAGTCTGCATTTCAATTAATGTTTGACATAATATAATTCCTTTAAATCGAGATGTTGTTCCAAGTGTTGTTTGACCAGCTACTTGCCAGAAAACATTCTTAGCTTGCGCTCCACCACTTAAAGTAATGATAGCTCCATTTCCTACTGTAAGATCTTGTGCTATTTGAAATATCCATACGTCGGTTGAACTTCCTGATAAAGTAACACCGTTATTTATTAAAACTCCAGTTCCCCACTTATATAATCCTGGAGCAAGTGTTAATCCGCTAATATCTCCTGCGCCAAGTTCTGTAACAATACTTGTTTCAGTTCTTCCAGCTGCGTCAGTATATGCTGTTTGCATATCGCTTACAGCAGTAGTTAATATAGTTGGAGTAGGAAGCGAATAATCAGAAGCATATATTTTACCAGTTACTAAAGATGATATCGCATATTGATTAGATGCATCAACTGTTAATCCAAATCCTGTAATTGCTGTACTATCAATTGGACTTACACCAATATTGCCAGTAACTGCTGCAGTTCCAGTAGTTGAAATTCCAGATTTAGCTAAGATAACAAAATTTCCTGCTGAGCCAAGATTGACTGAAGATTGTGCTGCATAAACACCGCTTACGCTTAATAATAATATAGATACAAAGACCACAATATATACAAAGACATTTGATAATAATTTTTTTTGTCTCATTCTTTATACCCCATTTTTAATAATATACTTGTTAACTCTTTTTATAATAACAGATATTTGTTGTTCTTTTGATTTCATTTTAATTTCCTTATCTTCGTACGATGTTACTTGGTATAATATTATTATACTAATAAAATAAAATTAATAAAATAAAATTATAAAAAATATTTACGCAGTTAACCCCTCAGGCTCTGTAAATTTATGATCACGTGCTTCAGTTATCCAATTCTCGACAAGAGCAGGACCTGGAGTGTTTCCTTGAATGTGTATTTTAAGCGAATCTTGTTTATCACGTACCATATTAAGAAGTTCATCCGTATCATAACTCTTAAGCTGACCTATAGTATGTACGCCAGATCTTTCAAGAAGTTCTGCATACTGTGGACCAATATCTTTAACACTAGCTAATTCCGCCATGTGTTGCCAACTCTTGACTGCGCTAAGTGAGGCACCTGTTCCATTTGCTACGTTAACGGCATCTGCATTCCATAATTGCTTTGTATTCTTTATTCCCATTGTATGAAGTCTCTTACTATACTTTGGGCCGATTCCCTCAAGATCCATTACAGGATGTACATCACCAAATGGATTAGGACGCGAAGCTTGACTTCCTACTATGTATTTTTTATTTGCTGGATTCATCAAAGAAAACGCTAAAAGAAATATAATTAATAAAAGTACAATTAGCCCACTGATAATCCAAATCGAAGTATACCAATTTGCCGTTGTTGCTTGAGTATTTGTTACAGGAGGAACTACAATTGGCGCTACTGGTGTTGTTGCAATCGGAACAACAGTAGGTTCATCTATAGGGATAGAACTCTGATCTAATTGTGAAGTTGTTGTTCCTGTATTAAATTGATAAATTCCTGTAGTAAAACTCCACAAGTAATCTCTCGAAAGAGAATTGCCTGCTAAATCTTTTGCTCCAGTTGTTATCATAACTGTAAATACATTTCCGTATTGTTGGTTTGGAGAAAGCTTATCAGTTGGCGTGAATGTTGCTGTAAAATCATTTGTTGATGTATAAGCATTAGTAGTTACTGTTCCAGCAATTATTCTCGAATGATACGCACCATATGGAGGAGTTGTTCTTTGTGTCACAACAAATGTATCAGTATTAATTGTGGCAGGATCCATACTTTCACTAAACACTACTGTGATTGGCGTAATTACGGTCAAATCTTTCTCATTATTTGTCGGCGACACAGAAATTATTGTTGGACGCACTGTATCAACAACAGTGCTCGCTAATACTGAACCAAAAACTGTGAACATCATCATTAATCCAACTATCCACAACATCAAAACTCTTTTGCTAAAATTTTTTTGTATCATTTTTTATTCTCCCCAACTATGCTGATTATTATTGATTATTATATTTAATGACAATTCAGCCTGATTTAATCATCACTTTTAATTATCATTTTTCACAATTTTATATTCTACTTGATCCCCAACTGTCTAAAATACCGACAGTCTCTTCAGGTATTTCGCTTGACAAATAATCCGATTCATCCATTTTTAATATCCCCAACTTATTCACATATATCATTCTTATCACCCACCGTTATTTACTCTACAATCTAATAAAATACAATCTAATAAAGTCTAACAGAATCTAACTAAACAGAATCTAACTAATGTGTTCTAATATCTTCTTTATTTTTTCCTTATTTTTTATTTTCAAATGTGGCTGTCCGTCCTGCGGTTTTCCACATAAAGGACATATTAATGAGAACCCAATCAGATTTGCTTTTTCTATTTGCTTTCCGCAATGTTTGCATATTATAACAAACTTAAACTCATCAAGGTTTTCCACATTTACCATTGTTTTAGGTCCAGTTATTTTTTTTATTTGTTTCATTTTGGTTAAAATAATTATAGTATCTTTTGTTATTCATTGTTATTTTACGAAACACAAAAATGTGAACTTACGTAACTTGCAATTAAGTTGCAAAAAAACCCCCAACATATTTTAATATCCCCAAACATCTTTATTGTTGCAAAGATGTTGCAATGACTTTCTTAGTATTAGTAAAGCGGGTTAGATATAAGAATGCTTGGTAGAGATACCCAACTAAAAAGAAGTAATTTGTTGTAACAATTGATTGAGATAATCAACTAGAAAGAAGTAATTTGTTGAGCACTATTTTTTACCGTCTGCAGGAAATAGCTCATATTTAGAAAAATCAGTTTTATCAATAATCTCATTTAGTAAACCTATTGGATTTTGCGTAATAATTTGATCGACTGAAAAAGTGTAGACTTCTTTTATCTCTATATCGTCTGCATTTTTAGTTTGCATATGATTAAGATAGTGTTCTTTTTGTATGGTATCTCTAAATCCGATAATCAGAATATGAGATGCTTGTGCATTAGCTACTCTGTATGCAGATATTACATAAGGAATTTTAGAAATACGTTCTGAAATTTCAAAGTCAGAATATCTATTCCATGCATCTGGTTTTATACGAATAATAATTAGTGCTAAAACTTGGATGCCTATTTTTTTAAAATCAATTATTGGCGTGTAACCTTTTATTATTCCTAATTCTTCAAGTTTGGCTCGTATCTTAAAAACGGCCTGCGGAGAAATTCCAATATCCGTTGCAATTGTACTGTCGAGAATTCTAGAGTGATCTATAATTCTTCTCAAGACGTCCTTGTCGTTTTTTGTCAATTTTGGAAAATTAGGGTCTGCTTCGAGCATAACATAAGAAAAGCCTTGACGTATATAAAGGTGTGTAATAATTAAATACAAATAGAACAATAATAAGTATATAATAAACCATCAAATATAATATAATACATCTTCGAGAATTTGCCGAGAATCAATATTTTTTAACATTCGAATCAATATCAGCCCAGTCAAGTGCACTGCCCTTGTAGATAATGGCGTTAGTATATCCTGAATTGAGTGCTGTCTGCGTCACAATTTCACATCTTGTTCCTGACCTACAATAAAATATTATTTTTTTATCTTTACTAATAGTCTTACCATATTTTTCTTTGAATGCATCTGGCGCTAATGATAATTCTTTTTCAGCATTGCCCATTGGAATATTAATAGAAGTTGGAATACTACCATAAGCTTGAACTTCAAGTGGCTCACGTACGTCTACTAATAGAACAGCAGAATTTTCACCAATAGTCTGCCTCGAATCAATCAACTGTTTTAACTCATCCCTTTTTATCTCATTCATTTTTGTTCATACTTTCAAACGTGACTTTCAAGAATGAAAGATTTATATTTACGTTTTATAAATATTTATAAATCTTGCGGAATAGTGCAGAAATAAAAAACGATATACTAAAAAAGTTTAATAAAAAATATTAATGAACCTTTTTTCTATACAAAAGACCTAAAAAAGCACCTATAGATAAACTCAAGAGTATACAAAAAACGTATTGAAATATCAAAGCCGTCTTCTCGCTATATTCTCTCCAAGTTTTAAAAGAAGAAACTTGAGTGAAATTACTGTTAAACTCCGTATGAGCAATCAAAAAACCAGCTTGAACACTATCATTAATTTTGCTGTTAAAATCTAAACATACTTTGTTAGCATTTCCATCACTCATAAAAACATGTATGGCCTCATGAAATAAAGTGGAGACAAAAAAAATACCAAAACTTACAAATATGAAAATGAAGCAAATTATTACAATCCGTTTCCAACTCATAACAGTTTCTTTTTTATTTTTCATTTTTACACCAGAATCATTATTAATATACAGATTCGTTTCTAAGTCTTCGCTTTCCAACAACAAAATGATTGTTCAAATTATTAAAGCTCGGAGAAAAATATCTCGGGTTCATTCACAGCCGGAACCACAATTTGCCCTTAGAATTTAGATAAGTTGAGATTCTTTATAAACTCTATGTTTAATGTTGATAGACTCAACCAAAACATGTAAATAAGTTGTTATTCTCAATAAAAAAATGTTTGTAGATAATATAAAAATAACCTTTATTAATACACTCAATTATTTATCATTATGAATAAATTTGTTTCAGGAATAGACGAGGCAGGACGTGGACCATTGATTGGACCATTAGTAATAGCAGTTGCTGCAATGCCTGAAGGCAAAGAAGCTGAATTAAGAGCATTAGGCGTTAAGGATTCTAAACTATTGACCGAGAAACAGCGAGAAGATATATTAAAAGAATTAATTAAAATCATACATTATGAACTTATTATGATACAGCCAAATGAAATTGATGAAGCATTAGCCTCGCCCAATACTAATTTAAATTGGCTAGAAGCAGACCACGGTGCGGCATTACTAAATAAACTTCACGTTAAATTAGAAGATAATATTTCTAGATGCATAATTGATTGTCCATCAACGAACATAAAAGCATATACGGCATATGTTCAAGAAAAAGTTGATGATAAAGACATAATACTACAAGTCGAACATAAAGCAGACTTGAATCACTTAATTGTTGGAGCAGCATCAATTATTGCCAAAGTTACTCGTGAAAAAGAATTGGAAAAATTAAAGAAAAAATATAATATAGAATTCGGTTCAGGATATCCATCAGATCCAAATACTAAAAAATTTATAGAAGATAACTGGAACAATCCAAAAATTTCACCAATCATAAGAAAATCTTGGGCGACATATAAAACTATCGTTGCAAAACATTCTCAGAAGGGATTAGGAGAGTATTAACCTTCTAATGTAATTATTTTCCTATATACTTATTCAAATTATCTGTAGTTATGTGAGATGCCCCGAGTTTTCCATTAAGAACGTTTGTAAGTATATTCTTGCTTGGAAAGGGAAGTATAGTAATTCTTCTTTTCAAATTATATGAGTTCATTATAGTGTTATTTTCCAAAACTTTTCCATTTCCACCAAGTTTTTTTATTATATATGAATCATCGGATACGTAGATGTCTGTTCTCGCTACAGATCCAATAATATCTTCAAATATTAAATTACCATATTTTATGTCAGAATTATACTGACGGAAAACCTCTATGGATGTAGGAGTCAAATCTTGCGGAATTAACGACAACATAAACTTCTCCATATCAAAAACATCTTTTTTTGGGTGTTTGGGAGCAACAAAATAGTCTACGTTTTGAATAAAACCATAAAGCGGTGAAGAAAAACAATCATCTTCCAAAACCTTCCCTATGTATATATTGTCTTTACTTTTCAAAAAAACGTCTATTGTTTCTAATTTTTTCATTTTATCCTCCGAAATGTAACAACTTTATAGTAGTTGTAAAGAGTATTATCTATTTATATCTTTGCCACCTTAAGTGTGGTTGTATTAACAAAATTTATATATAACTCGTGCTCAGGTTGAGCATGGACTTTAAAGAATTAGGTTTAACATCGAATGAAACTAAAGTATATGAAGTAATGTTAAGATTAGGCAAAGCAACAGCAGGACACATATGTAAAGAATCTCAAGTTCCATATGGTAGAATATACAATATTCTAGAATCGCTTGAAGAAAAAGGATTAATTAAAGTTATTCCAGAAGAAACAAAAAAATATGTCCCCTCAGATCCTGAAAAATTACACGAAATCATCGATACTAGAATAAAAAATTTGATGGATATAGACAATAAAGTCAAAGAATTAAAAAAGATATACGAAGAACATGAAAAAGAACCAGTAATACTAGCTAAAGGTAAAAGTAATTTCTATAAAATAGTCAAAGAAATCCAGAAAGCAAAAAAATATGAATATAATATTAGATACATGTTCGAAACTAATCCTACATGGATGAGAGGAACTAAAGATCAAATAACAAAAGGCATCGATAGAAAAGACGTTACAAGATTCAATAAAGAAACTGAAAAAGCTATTCAAGAATGGAAGATAATTACAAAAGAAATAAAACCCATAGAGAATGATGGAGTAGCGATGTCAATCGTTGATGATGAAGAAGTTATGATTGGGTTAATCAAATCCAATACAACGATGTTAATTCGAGACAAAGCATTTGCAAAGATTATGAAGCAACTATTCGTCAAATATTATATGAATACAGATTATGAGAAAGAATACTAACAAAATAGTCAAATTTATATATGAAATACAGACCATTTCATCTATTTTAGGTGAGATATATTTAATAAGAGTTTGTTTAGCAGGCTCGCACAAATGTTAAGTCGAGTGTTAAACCGAGTTAATTGTAGAAACAATAACTAGTCAATGGCTCGCTAGCTGCTAAACATTACACATGAGGAGTTAACATAATGTCTAGAGTAACTAGAGTAACTAAACTGGAAATTAAGGGATTCAAGAGTTTTGCAAATAAGACAGAATTACTATTCGGAGATAATTTTAACTGCGTTCTTGGTCCTAATGGTTCTGGAAAATCTAATGTAATGGATGCATTATGTTTTGTTCTAGGTAAAGGTTCAAGTAAAGAAATGAGGGCAGAAAAATCTTCAAACCTTATATATAATGGTGGAAAATTAAAGAATCCAGCCAAAGAAGGTGAAGTATCAATATTCTTCGACAACACAAATAAAGTATTCCCAATAATTAGAGACGATTCCAGCAGTAAAAGAAAAAAACCAGAAGAAGATAAATATCCAAATGAAATTAAGGTCACTAGATTAATTAAAGAAAATGGTCAATCAGTATATAAGATAAATGATAAAGCAAAGACAAGACAAGAAGTTCTAGACTTATTAGCATTCGCAAAAATCAATCCAGACGGATATAACATTGTTCTACAAGGTGAAATTATAAGTTTAATAGAAATGACTCCACTTGAAAGAAGGCAAATGCTTGAACAAATCGCAGGTCTTTCTGTATATGAAGAAAAGAAGGAGAAGGCCTTAAGAGAACTTCAAAGAGTAGAAGAGAAGATGAATGAAGTTGAAATAATACTTGCAGAAAGAAAAACACATCTTCAAGAACTTAAGAGGGACAGAGATCAAGCATTAAAATTCAAAGACTTAAATGATAAAATAAAAAGTAATAAAGCAACATTACTCGATTCTAAGATAAAAGCTAAATCTCTTGAAAAAGATAAATTGCAAAAAGAAGTCGACGAAGGTAGCACTAAAATAGCAAAATTAAATGAAGATATCGCTAAATTAAAAGATGCCGCAGAAAATAAGAAACGAGAAATAGAAAGAATAAATAAAGAAATCGAAGAGAAAGGTGAAAAAGAGCAAGTAGCTATACATAAAGAAGTTGAAAAATTAAAAATTGAATTAGCGCTTAATAATCAAAGAATAAATGGAATAGAGACAGAATTATCTAAAATTAACGATAGAAAACTTCAATTACAAAATTCTTTAGTGGAATTAACGGACAAGATAGATAAGTTAATAGTCGGAAAAAAAGATTTAGACGGAGCAATACTTAACAAAGAAAAAGATTTATTGCAGATTGAAAATAAGATTAAATTATTCTTAGAAAAAAATAATCTAGATAGCGTTCAACAAATAGACAAAGAGATTGAAGAAATAGATAAGAACAGTGAAGCACTGCAGGAAGAAATCCAAAAAGTTAGAGAAGAACAACAGAATATGTTAAGAGAGAAAGATAAAAGCGAAATAGTATTAAAAAATATTGATGAAAGTATAGATAATGTCTTGAAACTTGAGAAAGAGAATAAAGAACAGATAGAGACATTAAAGAAAAAGAAAGACGAATTCAAAAAAATTACTCTAGAATTAAATACAGCACTTTCCGATAATTCATCATTAGCCGCACAATCTGAAAATGCACGTACAAAGACTTTAAGTCGAAAAGAAGAATTAATGAAATTACAAGCAAAAAGCAATACTATAAGAGAAAGTGTAACTGCAGGAGTTGCCGTACAAAGAATTCTAGAAATGAAGGATACAAAAAAAGGAATTTATGGTTTAATTTCAACCCTTGGAAATGTCAAATCAGAATATGCTGTAGCATTAGAAGTTGCAGCAGGTGCAAGAATTAGAAGTATCGTTGTAGAAGACGATAAAGTTGCTGCAGAATGTATTAAATATTTAAAAGACAATAAACTTGGCGTTGCAACATTTATTCCAATGAATAAAATCAGATCTGTTGCAATAAAAACTGAATTAAAAAATCTTAATTCTCCAGGGATTAGAGGACTTGCAATAGATTTAGTTACATACGATCATAAATTCGAAAAAGTATTCAGTTACGTATTCGAAAATACAATTGTTGTTGAAGATGTAGAGACAGCAAGAAAGATTGGAATTGGAAATTATAGAATGGTCACAATGACTGGCGATATGATGGAAACCAGTGGATCAATGCAGGGAGGATTCAGACAAAAGACAGGTTCTGGATTCCAAGAAAAAGAAGTTTCCGACGGAATTACAAAATTAGAATCAGAAATTGCAGATTTAGACAGAATGTCAAGTAACTTAGAACAAAAAAGACTTGATAATGAAGATTTAATCGATAGATTAAGACAATTAAAATCTAATTTAGATGGAGAAATAATTGTAATGGAAAAATCATTACACCTAGATTCAAACGATTTAGATGTCAGTAAAAAACAAAAATTAGAATTAAAAAAATCTATATCTGAAATTGATAAAAATTTAGATGCAATAATTGGAAAGACAAGCGAAAAGAATAGAGCTCTTGCACAATTAAAAATCAAAAAACAACAATTAAGAGATAAAATTAATGAGTTAAGAAATCCGTCTCTACTCGCAGAATTAAATGCATTCGAACAGAAAAGAACTCAATTACGTGAGGATGTAAGCAATTATAAAATTGAGATGAAGAATAATGATGCTCAAATATCTAACGTATTAAACCCTGAAAAAGATAATATTTCAAAAATCTTAAAACAACAAGACAAAGAAAGAACAGGTTTTGAAGACGAGAAAAACAATTTAAGTAAGAAGATTAAGGAACAAAATGATTCATTAAAAGAAAAAGAAGCTGTAGAAGCCAAATTCTTTGCACAATTCAAGGAATTATTCAATAAACGTAATAAACTTTCTGAAGAAGTCAGTAAAACTGAAAATGAAGTATTCAATAAACAGGAAGAAACACGTAGAATTGAACAGAAAGGTAATTTAGTATCATTGCAAAATGCAGAAATTCGTGCACAACTTTCTGGAATGGTTGAAGAATTCAAACAGTATGAACACATCGAATTATTTAAGGATAAACCCGAATCTGAAATCTTAAAAGAAATTTCACAATTCGAAAAATTAATCCAAGACATTGGCGCAGTAAACATGCGTGCATTAGAAGTATATGAAAAAATTGAGAAAGAATACAAAACATTCAACGAGAAACGCGAGAAAATATTAAGTGAACGTGAAGATGTATTAATGATGATTAATGAAATCGACAGTAAAAAGAAAGAATTATTCATGAAGACATATGAAATCATCGACCATAATTTCAAAGTTATATTTGGCGCATTATCAAGTAAAGGCGAAGCATCACTTGAACTGGAAGATAAAAATGATCCGTTCAATGGAGGATTATTAATTAAAGTTAAAATCACTGGAACTAGATTCCTCGACATCAAATCGCTTTCTGGAGGCGAGAAGACATTAACTGCAATTGCATTCATATTTGCAGTTCAAGAATATGATCCTGCACCATTCTACATATTTGATGAAGTAGATGCAGCTCTTGATAAAAAAAATTCAGAGCAATTGGCATTATTAGTTAAAAATTATTCTAAGAAAGCGCAATATATAATCATAAGCCACAATGATTCAGTCATATCAGAAGCAGATAATCTATATGGCGTTAGCATGAATGAATTCGGAATTTCTAAAGTTACGACGCTGAAGATATAAGAATGTATAGACATGATTATAAATAAAACTTCTCTCAAGAAATTACAGAATTATTTCTTCCCCTTAGCCTCAAGTAAATCATTCAATGCTTCTTCAATTCCTTTTCCAGTTTTATCCCACGAGAATTGTTCTACAACAGTTTTTCTGGCATTGATTCCAAGAGTCTTTCTAAATTCTACGTCAGTTATTAATCTTTGAATATTTTTTGCTAAATGATATTGATTCTGTTTTTCAAAGAATAATCCGTTATGACCATTTTGTATATAACTCTTTATGAATCCAACTTCAGTACTTACAACTGCCAATTGGCACGACATGGCTTCAAGAACACTTAAACACGTCGTTTCTGTAAGTGATGGCATACAATATATATCCATAACTTGTAAATAAGGAATTGGATTATTTTTTGCTCCAGCAAGTATCACGCCGGATCTTGATGATAACTGTTTTTTAATAGAATCTACACCATCTCCAACGATTAATAATTTCAAATTTTTATTTGACTGTTGCAATCTTGTGAATGCTCGAAGTAACGTCATTAAATCTTTTTCTCTGCCAATACGTCCATGATATCCTATAATAATATCTTTAGGCAATAATCCTAATTGTTCTCTTAAATCTACTTTTTGTTCATCTTCAACTGGCAAAAACTTTTTTACATCAACACCCAAATTTACAATTGCAGATTTAGTTCTAATATTATTCCATAAAAATAATTCAGAAACGCTGTGAGAAGGCATAATAAGCAAGTCGCAACTATTATACATTTTTTTAGCTGTACGTTTAGCAAGCATTTGACCATATTTCTTAAGTAACGGAGCTCCCATCGCTCTTGGAACTAATTCCCACTCGATAGAATGAGTATATGCTGCAAGTGGCTTCTTATAACGTTTAGCCATCTTTATTGCTGTAACACCTACTGGCCCAAGTGTTTGCGAAAAAACAATGTCTGCATCTTTTATCACATTACCAATAATCCTACTTTTAAACGCAGCTATTGGAAAATCTCCAACCTTAAAAAATTTCATCAATGGAATCTTGACTAATTTTATGTGAGGATCCTCATATGTTCCATAATCGGGAGCTATAACTATAATTTCGTAATGTTTGTGAAGTCTTGGAATCATTTCAGATAAGAATCTTGCAATACCATCCCATCTAGGAAGAAAATTATCTGTAGCAATAACTAATTTCTTTTTCCTATCTAATAATTCGTCGACCATATTGTTGTTGTATACTTTAAGTATAGATTATTTTCTGAGTATCCTTTTTATTGTATATGATATTATCTTATCTTGTAAAATGTTTCAGCGTGTTTTACTTTAATATCTCTACCACTGTACCACGCTCTTAAATATACACTCCACATTAACAAAACCAAACTACGTTGCTGGCTTGTAAACATCTTTAATGCCTTAATTTTCATTTTAAAAGTATCAGATACATCTACAACTATTTTAATATAATGTCTCTTCTTGAAATTGAATAAATTCCATACATCAAACATGTACACGTCACATTTATATCTCATCTTATCAATAGTTTCTAAGAGCAATTTGTTTAAAGCTCTATGATCAGGCATAGGATCATCGACAGAATGCGTAAAAATTATACTAGGATTATACTTTAATATTAAACGTCTAAGTTTTAGATACATTCCTTTCTTAATAAATTGTTCAGAAAATTTAGTTTCTTCAAGACCTAAAAAAGTTACTCCATGACCTCCAAGATATTTATCGACGTCAATTGCTTCTTTAACTCGAGATTTTATAGTGTACTCTTTTTTTTGCAAAGGCAATGATTGTTCGCCATAAGAAAATATTATTGTATGAACTTTCTTACCTTCTTTAGCATACTTTGCAACAGTTCCGCCAGGACCAAAAATTTGATCATCAGAATGCGCACAAATTATTAAGACACTATTAAGATCATGACCGTGCTCGTCAAGTGACTCTTTCTTACTTTTTTTAGTTATCATAATGTATATTGTAGCAGAAGTGTTTTTAAAGTTAATGGACTAAAAAGAAGTTTCAAAATTAGAATCAGCATTTATCATACATTCCTTCTACGTAGTGAGACATATAATTACCGTACAGTCTGATTGCCTTTGAATCTTTACCTGAAAGTTGCGCTTTAAATAACAATTCATCTAACGTGGCATCCAAAGTAAAGTCGATAAATTTATGTGATTGAGATGAAACCTTTTCAAGATTTTTTTTGACAATATATTCAAGTTTTTTTGGATTTTGCATAACTTCTTCTTGCATCATCGAGTATGCAACAATGTTTCTTGCATATATTTTAACTAAATTCATGGATTGCTCTCTTACATATTTTGCCAGTTCATTTCTATCACTTGATATATCTGAGGGGATTATCGGCGTCCCAAAAGTTATTTGAATATCTCCTAAATCTTTAAAGAACCATCTAAAAAAGTGACCTGCTTTAAAAGTGTAAGATTTTCCATCATACTCGATGAATTCTTGCTCTTCATTAACATTAAAATAATCTACATCCACAGGAATTATTGCAGTATTAGATGCTATTGCCGCTTGAATCGCAGTGGTTTTCATCTTTTTAATAAAACCATCTTTAGATCTACCGTCATATGGAAATGCTAAAATGGAATTGTTGTGGTCTAAAACGTTTTTAATTTTTCCAATTAGATTATCTGTAGCTTCTTTTTTGTTCAGGTTACTTCTTTCTGAGACTATAGCTCCTAATTTCGTCAATAAATATATCACAGTTTTACCTTTGAAAAGATTATCACCCATAACAATGTAAGGAATAGGATAATGCATTTTATCCAATACATAAGGTATTCCAACGGTTTCAAATAAACTTTTATGTAAAGAAGAGAATAATACATCGTTTTTTCCACTTAACAATCTTGCATCTAAAAAAGCTTTTGTAGCGTCAGGCATATCTACGTGCAAATCTTTAACATCAATGAGATTAATATATGCTGCTTTTTTTATAAGTTGAGCTGCAATGTACAGCAAAGACTCGCTACGAGAAATATATTTTTCAGGCAAAATAAGCCCAGACTTACTTTCAGACATAATTTTGTATTGGATAGGTAATTTAAAAATATGATGAAAGATGAATTTAAACCACGAAATGCACGAAATAAGTCAAACAACAAATAGAACAAAAATATGCGCCGGCCGAGATTCGAACTCGGGCACCCGGCTTGGAAGGCCAGAGTCATAACCACTAGACCACCGGCGCATGTATTTACATACGTGTTAATGGAAAAAATAATAGGTTTATAAAATTAGTGGTCATTTATGTGCCACAAGAATTACATCTCTATCTCTACGTAAAATTATTTTTACATTCTTGAAACCCGCTTTCTCGAGCATTTTTCTGAAAGGTGTTTCAATCAATATTGAATCCGAAGAGCTGTCTGCAATCTCGTGCTCTAGCATAGCTTTTTTCAAATCCGGCCGGTTATACTTATCATATACTTTGAACCTATTTATCTGTCTTCGCCATAATTTATCTCTAAGAACCGAATCATCAGGCAATACTTTTTCGTTTGTGATAAAAAAGCCGCCTTTTTTCAGAATAGAATACATCATCTTCAATAGAGTAGCCTGATTCTTTCGTTGAAAGTTATGTATAAAACTTGATGAAGAAACAATATCATATTTAGTTTTCGATTTAAATTTGAATGCATCGACTGTTTTGAATATAACGTTCTTTGATTTAACGTTACGTCTAGCATTAGTGATTACAGCAGGATCAACATCAGTCGCAAGAATCTGTATAAAAGGATTATATTTAGATAAATACTGTGTGGCTTCTCCAGAACCACAACCAAATTCTACAAGTTTCTTTGCATTAATCTTCTTTATTTCTAAAGCAGTTCTGGTATGCATCTCTTTTTCATAAGGCCATGCAGATATGATTAAGGCATAATCTTTATTCAGTTTTTTACTAAAACCGTGCTTCATGTTATCTCTTATAGAATGGATTTTATAAAATTATTGAAATTAATCTAAAATAGTTCTCACTCCATAGGACTGACCAACAGCAAAGTTTTTAAATTATAAATAATTTTGCAGATTATGTTTATAGATCCTCATGTTCATCTAAGAGACTTCAACCAAAAGCACAAAGAAACTATAAAGCATGGGCTTGAAGTCGCGTATAATTCTGGATTAGATGCAGTGTTCGACATGCCAAACACTAGTCCTATGATAACAACTAGAGAAGTAGTTTTGGACAGATTAAAATTAGCAAAGGATGCCAATGTTCCTAATGTTCTATACGGACTATATATAGGTCTCACAACCGATCCTGAGCAAGTCAAAAGCGCAGTCGATATCTATCGAGAGTTTCCACAACAAGTTATTGGAATGAAACTTTATGCAGGACATTCTGTAGGAAATATGGGTGTTGTAAGAATTGAAGATCAACAGATGATATACGAAACCCTTGCAAAGCAAGGATACGATGGAGTTCTAGCTGTTCATGCAGAAAAAGAAGAGTTAATGGAATCAAAATTCTGGAATCCAGCAAATCCTATAACACATTGTCATGCTCGTCCTGAAAGTGCTGAAATATTATCAGTTGTTGATCAAATAGCACTTGCAGTAAATAATAAATTTTCTGGAAAACTCCACATTGCGCACATTTCATCACCTACAGCAGTAGAATATATTGATACCGCAAAATCTCAAGGACTAGATATTTCATGCGGCGTATGCCCTCATCATTTTATCTATGATTGGAAACAGATGGATAATCATGACGGCATATTATGGAAGATGAATCCTCCACTACGTAGCGAGAATTCTAGAAACGGAATGCTAGAATTATTACGTGAAGGAAAGATTGATTGGATTGAAACTGATCACGCTCCGCATTCATTAGAAGAAAAAACTAAAGAGCCATTCATGTCAGGAATTCCTGGAATAGCATGGTGGCCAGTATTTGCAGAATATCTCAGGCAAAATAATTTTAGCGATAATCTGATAGAAAAATTGACTTTTAGTAATGCTGCTAAAAGATATGGTCTTGAATTATCACCATCAAAAAGAAAGATAGTCGATAGAAGAAGCGACTATCCATTCAATCCGTATACACCAATGGAGGAAATATTAAAATACAACAAATGAAAGCTACAACACTCGCAAGATTCGATAGTACATTCCGTAATGTAATTACATCAAATTTTCCTCCACAATTGACCGTGCCCATATATTCTTTAGGCAGGAGATATTTCTTATCACAATTAAAAGAAGATATCCCTAAAAAATCAATTACTATTCCTGATGATTTAGTTCGAACTTTATGGGGCATAACTTTTAGATCTCCAATATTTAATGCTGCAGGAATATTCAAAGAAGGAGACTGTTATGAAATGGCCGCTAAGCAAGGCGCTGGAGCATATCTTGGAGGAACAGGAACTTGGAATTCTCGCCCGGGAAATACTAAAAAAGGAGTATACTTGCCATTTGTTCCTTATCCAAAATCTGGTTCATCATCAAATTTTATGGGTTTGCCAAATAGAGGAGATGCAGTAACATCTGTAAGAGTATCTCAAATGGAAAAAATTTTGAAAACGCCAATTGGTTGGAGTGTTATGGCATCATCAGATCTTAAAGGCGAAGCACAATACAGAGGATTAGTCAATGGCATGATATGTTATGAAGATGCCGGCGTTGATTTTATCGAATTGAATGTTAGCTGTCCAAATGTTGCTCACGGAAAATCAGAGGATTTAGAAAAACAAATATCATATGTCTCTGAAAACTACCTCAAAAGAAAAAATATTCCTGTAATAATAAAAATATCAAACGATAAAACAATAGAAGAACTTCCGTACCTTTTGGATCTCACGTTCAAATATGGGTTTGATGGAATAAATATTGGAAATACCTCGATAAAGTATGATTCAATAAGAGAAAAAATTCATCCTGATGAAAGAAAATTATTTGATTATTATACTAAAACATTTAATGGCGGAGTGAGCGGAAGACCATTGAAAGAAAAATCATTAGAATTATGCACAGAAGCAGTCAAATATATTGTTAATGCAAAAAAATCTGGAAAACTATCTAGAGAATTTCATGTCATAAGAACTGGCGGAATTGAATCTTGGAAAGATGTAATGGATTCTGAAAGAGCAGGAATTCCACTTAATCAATGGTTCACAGGATATCTTGAAGGCTTTGCAAAAAAGAACGGCGGACATAATGTATACAAGAATTTGTATGAAGAAAGAAATGTGAAGAGATAAACTAAACTCATTAATTTTTAGTCACCCCTAAGTACTAACATATTAGCCATAAACCACATACTTTATAAATAAGTTATGGTTTCTTATATTAATAAAAAGAATTGTGGAGAGCTAGCTCATTCTAATTAACGATAATGACGCTTGCTCGCAATCAAGAGCATCGTCGCAAGATAAGACGTTTCAATTGAAGAGTTCAATTTGAAATTTCATATTTTATTCGATGTATGACAGATATCAAGATATTTGTACAATATTGATTGTCTCATTCTTTTGGAGAATAAAATGAAATTTGAAGAATTGAAGTTGAAGCCTGAATTATTAAAGGCTATAGTTAATTTAGGATATACTGAAACAACAGAAATCCAAGGTAAATGTATACCAACAATTTTGAGTGGTAAAGATATGGTCGGACAGTCACAGACTGGTTCTGGAAAGACAGCAGCATTCGGATTGCCAATATTAAATAATATTGTACCGGGTAAAGGTGCACAGGCAATAATATTGACGCCTACTAGAGAATTATGTGTTCAAATATATGATAACATGAAACTTATGGGTAAATTTACGGGTCTTAGAATGGTATCGGTATTCGGTGGTGTAAGTATCGGACCGCAAATCGACGACTTAAGACGAGCAGAAATAATTATTGGAACTCCAGGAAGAGTAATAGATCACTTGGATAGAGGTTCAATGAAACTTGAGAATGTTAAATTTTTCGTATTAGATGAAGCTGATAGAATGTTAGAAATGGGTTTTATCGACGATATATTAGAAATATTAAAGCATACGCCTAAGAATAGACAATCTCTTATGTTTAGTGCAACAATGCCAGGACCAATTAGAACTATAATTCAAAAACATTTCAATAATCCAGTATATATCAAAGGACAAATCCAAGTAGATACAAAATTATTGAAGCAAACATATTACAATATTAGACCTGATGAAAAATTCTCATTATTATTGCATTTAATAAAAAAGAATAATGGAATAGCTCTAGTATTTTGTGCTACACGTCAAGAAGTTGATGCTGTGAGTAGAAATTTAGATAGAGAAGGCATTAAGGCAATGGCAATTCACGGTGGATTAACACAAAATAGAAGATTACAAGTTGTTGAAATGTTAAAAAAAGAACACATCAATGTACTTGTAGCGACTGACGTTGCTGCTAGAGGTCTAGATATAAGAAATATAACACATGTATTTAATTATGATGCACCTAAAAATGCTGAAGAATACACACATAGAATTGGAAGAACAGCAAGAGCTGGTGAAAGTGGAGAAGCTGTAACATTATTGACTCAAAAAGATTACAATAATTTTAGTAATGTTCTAAGTGATAGAACTATAAAAGTCAGTAAAGAAGTTATGCCACAAATTCCAATGATTAAATTCGAAAGAAGTTCAGGTCGTGGAAGATTCGATGGTAATGACCGAGGCGGAAATAGGGGCGGCAGTCGAGGCGGCTTTGGCGGTAGAAGATCGGACGGACCAAGAGGAGACAGAAGATCTGATGCTCCAAGAGATGGCGGAAGATATAATGGTCATGTTGATGACGGCGAAGAAAGACCAAGACAATCACATCAAGGTAGAAATTTCACAAATAGATCCGGCGGTAGTAGCGGCGGATTTAGACCTAGAAGATAAAATATTTTCTCAGTCTATTTTTTCAATTTTATTTTTTTAATATATTTTTATTTTAATGAAATTTTTCTAATAACCTATTTTGGATTTAGAGCGCCAAAATTTATTCGCTTCTTTTTCCAACTTTCCTAATCTATCGTAGTAGTCGGGGAATTCATTTAGATGTGCTAAAGCAATTTTTCCTGTGATTAGTGGTGCATCGTTTGAAACATTAGTAGCGTCGTGTATTTTTCCATGTTCTAATTCAACATTCAGTCCTCTTCTAAATTGGTCAACATCAAATTTTCTCCAAGTTATTCCGAGTTTTAAGCCTATTAGTTTTGCCTCTTCTATTAGAAATTCTTTTTTAGGTTTCATTTTTTTGGTAATCCCTCACTTCTCACTTACTAAAGAGAGTAAAGAGTTTAGCTATAATAATACTTTGTTGAGAACTACAACTTATTTTCACATTTTTGTTGTAACCTTGACTAAAACAATGCTTGCTAATAAATTCTTATAATTAGGATTATATACAAATTTAGAATTATATGCAAATACCATAAAAGATATAATTAATTAATACGATAAAATATATAATTAGTTAATACTTCCCTTCTTTTATGAGAATCGCAATTGGTACTCTCAATAAAGCTAAGAATGCTGCTGTTGAAAATGTCATTAAATTAGTTTGGAAAGATGTCGAATTTATTTCTATAGAAACTAATTCAGATATAGATAGTCAACCTTTAAGTGATGAAGAAGCTATAAAAGGAGCAATCACAAGAGCAATGCAAGCTCTCGATAAAACAGATGCGGATTACGGCATAGGTTTAGAGGGTACAGTTCATAATAATAGTCATGGAATGTTTTTACATGGATGGGTTGCAATAATTGATAAAAATGAAAATATTGGTCTTGGACAAAGTGCGAGTATAGAATTGCCTGGACATATTGCACATAGAATAAGTAAAGGCGAAGAATTAGGACCAATAATGCAAGAATTGATGAAAGACGAAGAAAATAAAATTAGGCATAACGAAGGTTCAAACGGAATTCTAACAAACGGATTATATACTAGAGTAGACGAATTTGAAGATGCAACAAAGTGCGCTCTTGCAAAATTTGTAAGTTCAGAATGGTATAGATAAGAATATTAATCTGGAATTAAATCATCCAGTCAAAAAATAATGTATCATTCTAGAAAAACATTATTGAGTAATTTAGATAACATCGGTCTCAACAAAAGTTAAGAAATTAGTTGTGATACCCAACCAAAGGTTATTATAGGTATAAGCTTTTACGTAATATAACAGTAAATAATCAAATAAATTAGCGGGGGCAACATGACATACAATAATTTATCTCATAATAATTGGCAAACAATCAAAAACACAGCAGCAGTAATAATAGTTCTAAAACTATGCTCTCCAGACTATGTCGTAGCGCGAGCACCAATAAAGGATTCTTATTTAACACAATCCCAAATAGAGAATAGTATTCGTAATCACACGTCTATGCTCGAGAATACTTTAGAAAATTTAAATCTGAAATTTGAAAAAAGAAATGATAATACCTTAACACATTTTTTAGACTATAATAATGCACTTAATTTAGAAAATGCAAAGCCATCACATCCCGTAGTCAAATATGATAGAAATGCTCCAAAAAGAAGTTTTGACTCACATAATAAAAATAAGGACAATCATAAACTAACGTCAAGAGATGCTTACGAAAGCAATAAAACAAGTAATTATGACAAACTAGGAAACTCTGCAAGAATGTCCTATGAAATGAGTAAAGATTTACAGGGAAGCAATGTTCCAGCAACTCATTTAAATCAAAAGAATACTTGTCGTATATGGAATAATAGATGCTACATTTCTTGGAATAGCAATTATTATACTGCAAAAAAGCCGATTCAGCATTCGCAAATGCATCGATTTATCAAACCAGACCATAATCGGAAAAATCAGAATTAGACAGAATACTAAGTATAATAATACAAGTTATAGAAGGTCGTATTAATATATCTAAGAAGAAATAGAAAAGTATTTCTGTAATTTCTTTAATATAATAAAATCCACAATGACAAAAAAAGAAAATATAAGAAAAAATATTACTCACGATTTTGAAGAGTTAAAACATACCTTTATCAGAAAACGCTGGGATGAGGCGCTTGAGCGCGCAGTACAATTAGCAACTCTTGGATCGATAGCGTTTCTAGCTGCAAGCTCCATACCAAATATTAATCAACAAATCACAAAAACACATCCTACGATGATTCATTTTCTTCTGATTGGTGCACTACTATTCGTATTCTGTGCAAGCGCAGTATTACTCTCAGCTTTTGTCAAAAAACAAAAATATACATATAAAATATTGAATGATATAATTAGAATCGCAGCAGTTGTAGGCATGATATGCTTTTTTTTGGGAGGAATATTAGCTGTTATGTATCTAGTATTCTAAGATAATATTAGAGGGAGGAAGACAATGGACGAAGATATACCAGTAACAAGACTCGACGATATTCCACTGACGAGATTAGATTATATTCCCATTAAAATTTTAGATGATATACAATCACTTATGAGCCCAAACGCGCCAGTTAATGAAGTAGTAATATTAGACGAAGATAGAAAAAATATTGCATAAGATGGGAATGTAATAATTCTAGCTTTTTGCTAATAGTGTCGGCATATAGCACAATTAAAGCAGTAGCCTCGCCTATATTTCCGCCTTTCACAAGACATCCTTCCATAACTTATTTAAAGACCATTAATCTTCTTTTCCTATATGAAATTCACTCTTACATCTCCATTTAAACCTGCTGGAGGTCAGCCCGAAACTATTAAAAAATTAGTTGATGGATACTCAAAATATCCTAGGCAAACTCTTCTTGGAATTACTGGTTCTGGTAAAACTTTTGTTATGGCGAACGTCATAAATCAAGTTCAAAAACCAACTCTTGTTATTGCACATAATAAAATTCTTGCTGCACAATTATATACTGAATTAAAAGAATTATTTCCAAAAAATCGTGTAGAATATTTTATTTCATATTATGATTATTATCAGCCTGAAAGTTATATGCCAGCATCCGATACATATATTGAGAAGGAAGCTACAGTAAATGCTCAGATTGAAAAGATGAGACTTCACGCTACTGCAAGTTTAATGTCTCGAGATGATGTAATAATTGTTTCTTCAATTTCATGTATTTATGGTCTTGGTGATCCTCAAGATTTTAAAGATATGAGTACAATGTTTGAATTGAAAGCAAAATATTCTAGACAACAATTAATAGGAAGACTTATTGATATGCAGTATGAAAGAAATGATCAAGCTCTTGAACCAGGTAAATTTCGTGTACGTGGAGAAGTAATTGATGTCATTCCAGGATATGAAGATAATATTATTAGAATAGAACTTGAGAATGGAATTATAAAAAAGATTTCTGAATTGCATAATATTACAAATGATGTTATAACAACTTTTGATAAATTAATGATATTTCCAGCTAAACAATATGTAGTACCGACGGAAAAACATAATAAGGCAATTGCTGCCATAAGAGCTGAACTCGAAGAACAATTGTCAAATTTAGGAGCGCTTGAAGCTGAACGTTTACGTAAAAGAGTAAAATATGATATGGAAATGATTGAAGAAATGGGATACTGCAATGGTATTGAAAATTATTCAAGACATTTTGATGGTCGAGAAAAAAATACTCCTCCAAATGTATTATTAGATTATTTTCCTAAAGATTTCTTATTAATAATTGATGAATCACATCAGACTATTCCTCAAGCAAATGCAATGTATAAGGGAGATTATGCTCGTAAAAAGAATTTGGTTGATTTCGGATTCAGACTTCCTTGTGCATTTGATAATAGGCCTCTTAAATTTCATGAATTTGAAAAATATTTTAATCACGTCGTATTTGTATCAGCAACACCATCCGAATATGAAACAAAAAGTTCTGGACAAGTTGTGGATTTAATAATTAGACCAACGGGATTAATTGATCCAATAGTTGAAATGCGTCCTATAACAAATCAAATTAAAGATATGATTTCTGAAATTCATAAAACTGTTGAAAATGATTCTCGAGTATTAATAACTACACTTACAAAGAGGATGGCTGAAGATTTAACTGATTATTTATCTAAAGAAGGCATTCGAGTTAGGTATATGCATTCTGAAATTGAAAGTTTAGAAAGAATTGAATTAGTTCGTCAATTAAGAGCTAAAGAATTCGACGTACTTGTTGGAATAAATTTGCTTAGAGAAGGACTCGATATTCCTGAAGTTAGTTTGATTTGTATTCTTGACGCTGATAAAGAAGGATTTTTGCGTGATGAAAGAAGTCTTATACAAACTATTGGAAGAGCTGCGCGTAATGTGAATGGTAAAGTAATATTATATGCTGACAGAATGACTAAATCCATTAAATCTGCTATGAAGATAACTCATGATAGACGTGAAATGCAAATTGAATTTAATAAGAAACATCATATAACTCCAACTACAGTTGTTAAAACTATTGCTGCCAAAAAATATGAATTAAAAGGAATTAAACATATGGCTAGTAAAGATGTTGAGAAAAAATTGATTGAACTTGATGCTTCAATGCGTGTTGCCGCTGAAAATTTAGATTTTGAGAAGGCAATTGAACTTCGAGATACAATTGAAGCCTTGAAAGCCCAACTTGCTGGAGCGAATTCAGAGAAGGAATATGTTCGTGGAAAAGAGGATAAAAAGAAAGTGAAGAAATAGTCTGAGAAGACCACGCCGAACTGTGCTAAAACAGAACACCAATTATTGTAACAGATATTCTGAGAATGTAACACATTTAAAATTTACTCAAACATCTGTGTGGAGATTAGAGATTATCAACAAACCATTAAGAAGAGGATAAAACACAGTATACCTGTGTTTAATTTGTCATTTTAGTTTCACATCAATTTTTTTATCATTGCTATTTCAGCTTTTTCTCCTGTTAATTTTCCGTATGTTCTATGTTTTGCATTTATTCTATACGATGGATGTACCAATAACACAATATCTGTTTTAATATTATTTTTTAATTTTACTTCTTTTAGTACTTGTAAATTTTGACTATCAATTTGTTTATAATTAGGTATTTTTGACCAAGTTTCTGATAGAATATTATCTAAAAATAAATCTGATAAGAATTCCGCTACACGCAATCCCAAAACAAGTATTAATTTTGGTTTTTGTGTTTCTATTTGATACAATAAAAATTTTCTACATTGAGCGATATATTCTTTGTCTGCAAATGCAGGTGATCTTCCAGTATTCTTCCCATTCTTTCTCACTCCCATAATGGCATTTGTAAAGAAGCAGTCATTCTCGTCAATTCCGACTGATTTTAAGAAAAGTCTAATATTTTGCCATGTTTTGCCAGTTTCAACATTTTCTCCGCCTCTTACAATATTTTTCTTATAATTCTCTTCATTATCTTGATCTTGCCCAAGTATCATAATTCTTTTATTCGATATCATATCAGAATTATCTAACGTTCCTTTGCCCCCAGGAAAAAAAGCCCTTCCTTTCATTAATTCTCCTCCAATTTTCTGCATCGAATAAGGGTATTGAAGTTTCTTTAATTGATTATATAATAAATCGATTTCAGTCATAACGGTCAGAATAGGAAGATGAGTTAATAAACTTAATTATATCTTTCTCCATAAATAGTTTGAGTGAGAAATAATATAAGAAACTGTCTTTCTACGTTAATATTATCCACAAAAATTACGATATAGACTATACCTCGACCAAGTATCACCCTAACTCACAAAACATTAAATATGTTTATTCACAAATATCATTACTTCTTTTACAAGTGTATTTTGCGCTTTCGTATACTGATGATCTGCACCTAGAATTACCATGAATTTAGAACCTTTTATTCTCTTGTGTAATTCACGGCTTTTAGCAAGTGGAACAATATTATCTTTATTTCCATGAATTATTAAGACTGGAGCTTTTATCTTTTTTGCAGCATCATAACTATCGTAAGAACCATAATCTCTGAAAAACCTTATACTAGGATGTGCTTTCTTTTTTTTCGTAGTCTTATTAACCTTCACCAATTCTCTCAATAGATGTATACTGCTTTTGACCATTTCTTTTATATCATAATGTGTTGGTGGACTAATAAATACCAAAAACTTGAATTGTTCAAGTGATGCAACCATGATTCCTCCAACTCCTCCAAAACTTGTTCCAATAAATCCTATATTTTTATATCCTCTTCTTTCAAGTTCATGTTTTGCACATAAAATATCATCTATGGTTTCAGTTAATGTTAAATCATCAAATTCTCCGTCGCTTTCTCCATGTCCTAGAAGATCCATCCTGAACGTTGTTATCCCCAAAGCGTTTATCTTATTCTGCAAAGTAATATATGGTTTATCATCTTTATTGCTTCCAAGACCATGACATAATATTATCACTGTATCTAATTTTTTAACAGAATCAGATTTCGAAATTATCCCACAGAGTTTTTGTCCATTAAAATTATTAAAATAAATATATTCCATTAAGTAGTATATATCGACTGATTTAAATATGTGCTCTTTAATTTAGTAAATAATTCACAATTTACTCTTTAAGCGATAAATTTTTATACTTTAATTCACAATATTTATTTAAGGTGGAATTATGACATGGTATTTTTATATTGCATATTTTTTTGCAGGGGCATTCTTTGCTAATGGTGTACCGCATTTCGTGAATGGTATATCAGGACAAAAATTTCCGACACCATTTGCACATCCTCCGGGATATGGTCTATCCAGTCCAACACTTAATGTATGGTGGGGTTCTGCGAATTTAATCATCGGATATGCACTAGTTACGTGCGTTGGATCATTTGCAACAGGATTTACTTTTGACAGCCTTGCAATGTTTTTAGGAGTTCTTGCAATCGCACTATTTTCCTCGATAGTCTTCGGAAAACGAAAGAAGAGATAAGTAGAATGCATATTAAGTTAAGAGGATACTAGCCTTTTACTAATGTTGTCCGCAAAAATGACAGTAACTATACTAGCCTCGCCCATATTTACTCAAAGTAATATTCATCTACGTCTTTCAATTTCTTTTCTATTTCAGAAATGTGTTTTGAAACTTTGTGTTTGAATTCTTCTTTATCTATTGCATATAGTGGTGAAATTTCTAATTTTTTCAGATTATTAATTATAGAATGTGAAATTCCAGCATATGTAAACCAAGACTTAAACAATGCAGTCTGCATTTTATAAGCTGATTCTGGACTATCTTCGCCAGTAGCATTTTTGATTGGCGCAAATTCTTCATCACGACGTATTTCAAAAGCTAAACATTTTCTTGCATGATGCATAACGTCGAATGCGAATGCTTCAAACTTGTATGCATTTGGTTTTTCTGGAGTAATGTGATTTCCATTATCGTCAATATATGGAATCTTTTTTAATGCTGCAAAACTAAAATCAATAAGGTTATTATCAAATATTCTTTTTATATAATCTACTTCGAGTATAAATATAGCTATACTTCCTGCCTTAAAAAATAATTCTCCAGATTCATCTCTCTTCTCTGAAATATGTTTTGGAATATTTACATACTCTAGAATTTTATGTGTATTATTTGTTTTTACAAATACTCCTACTGGTTCATCATGACTTCTTTTTGGAACAACTTTAATACTGAATTCTGAATTGTGATATAAATGAAATCCTAAGAATAATATATCGACAATATCAACTAATGGATTATCGACGTTAAAATAAGATAAATATTTTATACCGTGACTCTTCATGTCATCAATCATTCCGCCTTCTACAAGAGACGCGTAAATTCCTGCAGTCCCATTTGGATTACATGATATGTCATGCTTATTTTTTAATAATACTTTTCCAGATTTATCTACGGATGGAAGGTCGCCAACTTGTTTAAAGAAGTGAACTTTATCTTTGTCTAATAGAAAGTAATTATTTTTTTCAAAGAAATCAATTGTTTGAGAATTATTGCCCTCACTTGTCATAATATACCAATGTAATTTCGTATTGTAAGTTTTTTGTGCAGCAAGTATTTTTTGTGCAAATACTTCAAATAATGATTTATGCATTATAGGTGTTGCTGGATATAATCCTTTTGGACCATCGAATCCAAGTCTTGAACCTTGTCCACCTGCGACGACAAATAATGCTAACTCATGACGTTTGATGGCGTCAATACTTAAATTTTTAGCAATATCATGTTCTTTAGTATGAGGATATTTGCTTACAACATCTGGTTTTTCTAAATTATCAAATACTTCAACTTCTTTAGTTGCTAAACATTTGTTGTAAAGATTAGAAATAAATTCGTAATCTATTCTTTTAGAACTCTTAAGAAGGTGTTCTCTCTCTTGTAAATTGAGTTCATCCCAGAATCTAAATACGTGTTCTTGACCATGTCTCTTAGCTCTTTCAAATTCTTTATGGAACTCATCTTGAATAGTATTCTGATTATTATGCATATAGATAAGATGTTTGTTCCATTTTTAAGTTTTATGGATGATGCGATAATTTCTCCTACACTGGACAATCTCACGTAAGGTATTTAAGGAACTCGAAAATTCGAGTGTTTATGGATAAGAAAATTAAAGTTCTAAAAACTGAAATTGGAATAAATTCCAACGAATACATATCACTAACTGATATCGCAAGATATAAAAATCCTGATGAACCAAAAGATGTTGTTAAGAATTGGCTCAGGAGCAAAAGCACCATAGAATTTTTAGGATTATGGGAAAGGGTAAATAACACTTTTTTCAAAGGGGTCGAATTCGACTCCTTTCTAAAAGAGTCTGGAAGCAACGCATTCGTATTATCACCTCAGAAGTGGATTGAAAAAACTGGCGCAATAGGAATAATATCTAAATCAGGCAACCAAGGAGGTACATTTGCACATAAAGACATAGCTTTTGAATTTGCCTCATGGATTTCAGTAGAATTTAAATTATATTTAATCAAAGAATTCCAACGATTAAAGGATGATGAAAGTCAGAGAAAATCACTCGATTGGGACATTAAACGAAATCTTACAAAGATAAATTATAGGATACATACTGATGCTGTAAAGAAACATCTAATACCTGAAAAAATCTCGAGAAATGAAGAATCATTAATATACGCTTCAGAAGCAGATATTTTGAATCTAGCACTTTTTGGAATGACTGCAAAAGAATGGCGTACTAAGAATATAAAATTAGAAGGTAACATCAGAGACTATGCTGATGTAACACAACTAGTTTGCTTATCTAATTTAGAGAATTTTAATTCTTTATTTATTAAAGAAGGAATAGATAAATCTAAACGCTTAGAGAAATTAAACAATATAGCAATAGAACAAATGACAATACTGATAGATGACGTAGGTGTGAAGAAATTGAAGAATAAATCTTGATTGCACGGGACATTCCTCCATAAAGCTTATAAATATAATTTATGTCCTAATTTATATGAATGATTCTATAGTAATCAGGGGAGCACGTGAACACAATCTGAAGAATATCAGTGTAGATATTCCAAGAAACAAATTAGTTGTAATTACAGGTCTATCGGGTTCTGGTAAATCAACACTTGCGTTTGATACTATATATGCTGAAGGTCAAAGAAGATATGTTGAATCACTTTCAGCATATGCAAGACAATTCTTAGGTATTATGAAAAAACCAGATGTTGATTCTATAGACGGACTTTCTCCAGCTATTTCCATTGAACAAAAAACAACTTCTAAAAATCCTAGATCTACAGTTGGAACTGTAACTGAAATTTATGATTATTTAAGATTATTATTTGCAAGAATTGGAGTAATGTATTGTCCAAAATGCAATAGTCCAATAAAACCTCAATCAAGCGAAAATATAGTCAATCTAATTATGAGCGATAAGAAAAAAATAATGATTCTTGCTCCAATTATTCGTGGACAAAAAGGAACTCACGAAAATGTATTTGACGACTTAAAAAAAGATGGATTCACAAAAGTTAGAGTAGATTCTAAAGTTTATGATATTAATACTGTTAAGGATGAAGTAAAATTAGTTAGATATGAAAAACATTGGATTGAAGCCGTCGTTGATACATTGACTGTTGATGATGATGAAAGACTTAGAATATCTGAAAGTGTTGAACAAGCATTGCATCAAACTAAGGGTAGAATAATTGTACTTGATATAGATTTAGCTTCTAAGAATTCTTCTAAAAAAGAATTAGAGCGTGGAATTGGTGAAACTGTTTACACAACACATGGTGCATGTCCTAACCATCCTGAAATCGTATTTGAACCTTTAGAACCAAGAATGTTTTCATTTAATAGTCCATTCGGTGCATGTTCTGAATGTCATGGTCTTGGAGAAATAATGCAGATATCTGAAGATTTAGTAATTCCAGATAAATCAAAAAGTATCATGGATGGAGCACTTGCTGTTTATGGTAAAATTGATATGTCTTGGAGAGTACAACAATTATCTGCAGTCGGTAAAAAGTATGGATTTGATGTATTTACTCCAATTAGTAAATTAACAAAAAAACAAGTTGATGTACTTCTTTATGGAACTACTGATAATATTTCTGGCAATTGGAGCAATGGAGCCTCAATGAATTTTAGTAAAGGTTGGGAAGGTGTAATTCCACAAACATTAAGATTATATCGTCAGACAGAATCTGAATGGCGTAAAGAAGATATGGAAAAATTCATGATTTCAAAACCGTGCAAAGTATGTATGGGTAAAAAATTAAAGGATGTAGTATTATCTGTAAAAATTGCTAAGAAATCTATAATTGATGTTACTGAATTTAGTATTGATGAAGCACTAGATTTCTTTAAAGACTTGGATAAATCGTTGAATGATAAAGATAGATTTATTGCAAAGCAAGTAATGAAAGAAATTAATGAAAGACTGGGTTTTATGAAAAATGTTGGTCTGAATTATTTATCGTTGTCTCGTGCTGCAAGAACGCTTTCTGGTGGAGAAGCACAGAGAATTCGTTTAGCTACTCAGATTGGTTCAAATTTAATGGGTGTATTATATATTTTAGATGAACCATCAATTGGATTACATCAGAGAGATAATGAAAAGTTAATTAATACACTTAGAAGATTACGTGATATTGGTAATACATTAATTGTAGTAGAACATGATGAAGATACTATCAGAAAAGCCGATTATGTAATTGATATGGGTCCAGGAGCTGGAATTCATGGAGGACACATAACTGCAAAAGGAACTGTAGCTGAAATTTCTAAAAATCCTAAAAGTATAACTGGAGAATATTTATCTGGAAAGAAAAGAATAGAAGTTCCTAATTCTAGAAGAAAACCTAAAGAGTTCATAAAAATACTTGGTGCCACTGAGAATAATTTGAAGAATGTATCTGTTTCTTTACCGACTGAAGTATTGTGCGCTATTACTGGAGTTTCTGGCTCTGGAAAATCCACTCTTATGAATCAGACTATAATGCCTTATATGAGAAAATATTTTGGAGAACAAGTCGATAGTATTGGAAAACATAAGAGCATAACAATTCCTTCAAGCATTGCTAATGTAATTATAATTGATCAAGATCCAATAGGCAGAACTCCTCGTTCAAATCCCGCTACGTATACTAAAATCTTTGATGAAATAAGAAAAATCTTTGCTGCAACGAAGGATGCACGTGCACGAGGATATAAGGAGGGGCGATTTTCATTTAATGTAAAGGGCGGTCGATGTGAAGAATGTGAAGGAGATGGATTAATTAAAATTGAAATGAATTTCTTGCCTGATGTTTATGTAGAATGTTCAGAATGTAACGGTAAACGATATAATAAAGAGACATTAGAAATTTTATATAAAGGTAAAAATATTGCTGAAGTTTTAGATATGACAGTTGAAGAAGCTGTTACATACTTTGATAATCATTCTAATATTAAAAGAAAACTAGACACGTTAATGGACGTTGGTTTAGGATATATAAAATTAGGACAAAGCTCTACTACATTATCTGGTGGAGAATCGCAACGAGTTAAGATTACTAAAGAACTTGCAAAACAGAAACGGGGGAACACTGCTTATATGCTTGATGAACCAACAACTGGATTACATTTTGAAGATGTACGGAAATTGATATCGGTGTTGAATCGATTAGTTGACAAAGGAAATTCTGTATATGTAATTGAACATAATCTAGATGTTGTTAAATGCGCTGACTGGATTATTGATCTTGGTCCAGAAGGCGGTAATAACGGTGGAGAAATAATCGCGGTCGGAACACCAGAACAAATTGCAAAGAATTCTAAATCATATACTGGACAGTTTCTTAGGAAGATGGTTTAAGAGGAGAATAGTAGTTAAACATAAAAAATTAACTGCACTATTTTCTCAGTATTTGCTTTAATGTTTCTTCAAACTCAGCTTTGAAATTTTTAACAAGGACAGCGTTGTCCTTTTTCCATCGATTAAATAATTTAGAACAACCTCTTCCCCAATATATAGACTGTGCTTTAAACCAATTTTTCATAATCTTTCTATCTATACTTATAGTTGGTTGATCTCTAAAACAAACTTGTTGAGTATATCCACCAGTACCGCCCCAAAAAGAATCATTTCCTTTGAGATTTCGTAAAAAGTTATAAAATACATCTTCGGGTCTACTATCTCCAGGTAATAGCAAAACTCGGGGACATCTATTCCTCTTTAACGATTTATTTTGATCACCATCCAATACAAAAATACTATTCTTTAATATAGGTATCTTTTTATTAGCAATCGTAACTAAATCATTACTTCCGAATGCATCCTGAATAAATTGCAATTTTTTTGTTATTTTAGTACCTAAAATATTTTTAATCCATAACGCGGCTTCATTATCTTCACAGAATATATAAGATTTTGTTTGATCTTCTATCTGATATGAGACACAAATATTGTTAATCATTTGCGTCATAGTTAAACTATCACCCTGAGAACTAATTACTTTCCCAGAAGTATTATCTAAAAAAATAACTTCACTATCGTTTGTATACTGAGGAAGCATCAATCTTTTTAATATTTCAATAGAGTGTGTAGTAAATATTATTTGAAGTTGTAAATCTTGAGCTTTTCTAAATAGCTTCTCAATAAGTTTTTCTTGAGCGCCAGCAAATAAGGTAGCATCCACCTCATCTATTAATAAAATACCTCCTTCATAATTATTGCCTAGTTTAGTTTTAAGACGTTCAAAAGAAAGTAAAGCAGTTATTATCTGCCCAATATTATCTTGTCCTGCAGAATTACCCCAACAATCATATTTTAGTGTTGAAGGCGCATAAAACTTTTTACTAAAGGTATCTACAAATGCGGGTTTTATTTGTTCATTAAGTAATAAAATAGTATTATGTAATTCTTGATAAGCAACTATCTCATTTTGGTTTAAATCACTGATTATGTTTGTATTTATTTTTTCTTCTTGAGCTAAAGGAAATAGTCTTCTCAACCCTAGATAAATTACAGGGAAGTTTCTTTTTCCTTCTCCTTTTATTTTCTTACCCACATTAAGTCTTAATGCTGTTTCTTTTCCCTTTTCAGTTCTATCTGTTGATATTACTGGAATTATATCTCCGTTATCTAATTCTAGATTGTATTCATGTCCACCAGAAATATCGTAAGTAGGAGAAAATCTAAATATTTCAGAGAATAGTGTTTCGAAAGGCTTTCCATCTATTGTTTTATGTATAATAGAGTTATCCTTTTCCCTAAAACTAAAAACATGTCCTGCTAAACCAAGAATTGAAGATTTTCCGGTACCATTTTGGCCAGCTATTGCCGTAATAAGTCTACCGAATTTAACATCTATATTTTCAAGATGTCGAAATTTTTTTATCGTCAATTTAGTAATTTTCATTTCTAGTCATTTCCCCTCAACAATATCGTATAGTGCCTAGTATAAGCACATATGTTTAAAAATCTTATCCATAATCAGGGATTTCATCTTCCACAACTCATATAAATGTGTAGATGTTATCTGATCTTATGAACATAATTCAAAACATAACTTTCAAGGCAAGTGCACATGATGTGTTTGAATTAATTATGGATTCTAAGAAACATACTAAATTTACTCGTCATAAAGCAGTCATTAGTAGAAAAGTTGGCGGCAAATTCAAAGCTTATGGCGATTATATTGAAGGTAAAAATATTGAGATTATACAAGATAAAAAGATAGTCCAGTCATGGCGAGCTTCTGATTGGCCTAAAAAAGTTTATTCAAAAGTCACATTTGAATTTATACAATCAAAAAATAATACTAAACTAAAATTTACACAAGAAGGTGTTCCAGAAGCACAATATGCTGACCTTAAACAAGGATGGATTGATTTCTATTGGAAACTTATGAAGAAATATTTAAGAGAATAAGGATAGTAACCTCATCCAGAGTCAACCCATATAAACAAACCTCAATTCATGGTTAATGGCAACCATCTCCTTCAAAGACAGTTATAGAATTATCTATTAATCTTAATTTTACCTGTTTCTACTTCATGTAATAATATTGCAAGCTTGTGCATTAATTCGTTCTGTTCTTCTAATAATTGTTTTTTAGATTTCATTTGAAAGGTCTTGATTTTCCATCTTTTATCTGCTGTATTCCTATGAGAAGCTCAGATAAAAATTCATTTTGTTTTTCTAATTGTTCTCTCGTCATAATAACCTCTAGTTCTCTTTATTTAAATTTTTTATCATTTTCTTTAGCTCATCCATATGATTTTTAATAAAAGATATAGTTTCTTGCTGTTGTTTCTTATCACTTACTGTGACTAATAATACTACAACTTCTTTTTCTGAAATAATATAATAAATACGAAATTTATCTATTTTGAGTTCTCTAAGATATTTATATCCTAAAGATTTACCATTATAAGGGTTATGTGATAATTTTTGTATTCTATTTTTAACATCTCTTTGTTTATTTAAAGGTATTATCTTATCAAATTTTTCTCTAAACAAAGGAATTTCTCTAATTGAATAAATAGTATCTGTAAGTAATACCATAAGAAAGAAAATTAATACGCTTTAATAAGCCTGTCGACAAGAAATCCGAAAAATTTCCGAGATATTCGAAAAGTTCACAACCTATCTACTCTTTCTTCCTTCCCAACTCATTATTCAATGGTTCAGTTGGAATCTTTTTTCCATTGAAGCAATAATCATAGAAGTCGCATTGACCATTCGACCATTTGCATAATGGAGTAATCTTTTGAACATAGTCATTTATATCATCTATTCCATCAGTTGATGCATGTATTTGTTCAATCATGAATTGTGCATGTTTAATTAATTCATCGTCAACTATTAATAATTGTTCTCCTTCATTTAAGAAATATATTCCAACATGATTTGGTCTAACTTTATGTTTCTCTTCATATAATAATGCATAAATTGCTAATTGTAATCTATACGCGTCAGTTATATGTGCTTTAGCTGAAGTCTTATAATCCATTAATCTAACATTACCATTATGTCTTTCAATTGCATCAATAAATCCTCTAACAGAATAATGTGAACTCGAATATTCAACTTCAGTTTCTGGTCTTAATGCAGTAAATGCTTCAATAAATGTTAATCCAGTAGCCATTAATTTATCAATTCGTTTAATGAATTGATGCAACCAGTTAAGAAGCATCGTCTGTGTTTCAACGTAATATGCGTTAAATCTTTCTGGCGCTAAATTACATTTCTCAAATTCAGGCAATAATTCATTCCAATACTTCTTTAATAATTCTAGAACTATTATTTGAAAATCGTGTTTGTACGTATTTGCAATTCCAGATGGTTTAATTGTAAAGAATTTTTCAAGAACTAAATGCGCTACAGATCCACGAACTAAGTGAATAGATGGACTTGTTGGCATCTTCAAATTGTATATAAAATAATATTTTCTAGGACATTGAAAATATGTATTAATAGAAGATGGTGATTGGATACGCTTCATTAGATTAAGGATTTTTGTTTATTTAAATAGGTGATGGAGAAGTGCTAAAGAAAGCAATTCTTCCACAATCCATTTAAACATCAAGTTCTATCCAAGTTCATGCTTATCATAGACAAGAAGCCAGACTATAGCAAGATTCCGAAGAATCCTGGATGTTATATTTATAGAGATACAGATAATAATATTATATACATCGGGAAAGCTAAAAATTTAGTAAATCGTATCAGATCATATTTCTCAGGAACAGACCAATCTGTAAAGACACAACATTTAGTCGCAAGAATAAGTTCTGTCGAATGGATTGTAGTTGATAATGAAGTTGAAGCACTATTATTAGAAAACAACTTAATCAAACAACATAAACCTAAATATAATATCGATTTAAAAGATAATAAGAGATATGCATATATTGAAATTACAGGCGATAAATTTCCAAGAATATTGTCTACAAGAAGAATCAATAAAACAGGAACATTCTTTGGACCATATACAGACGGATATCAAAGAGTGCAACTTATACGTACAGCAGTATCTATCTTCAAAATTAGAACTTGCATCACTCTTCCAAAACATGCTTGCCTAAATTTCCATATCGGAATATGTACTGCACCGTGCATAAAAAATGTGGATGAAGCGCAATATAAAATACAAGTAGAACAAGCTAAAGAATTCTTGAAAGGAGATATAGATCCTACAATTAAAATCCTAACTGAAGATATGAATAAATTCTCTAAAGAATTAAAATTCGAAAAAGCATTAGAGAGAAAACGTCAATTAGAAGCAATAAGCAACATCTATGACAAACAAAAAGTAGAATTAATTAAAGGCTACGATCAAGACGTAATTGCAATTCTAAAATATAACGAATACGTAATTATTGAAATATTTACAGTCAGCAAGGGAGTTATCGCGGGAAAACAAGAATATAGAATAGAATACTCGGAAGATGTGTTTGATGAATTTATACGAAGATATTATTCAACAAATAAAATTCCATTTGAAATTATCTTAAATCAAGAAATAGAGGATAAATCAATCCTAGAAGAATACTTATCAAAATTACGTAATGCAAAAGTTATAATTACAATTCCAGAAAAAGGCGAGAAACGTGAATTAATAGATTTAGCATTAAAGAATGCATCAATAAATCTTGAAGAGAACAAAACATTAGTAGAATTAAAAGATAAATTAAATATTCCAGAATATCCAAAAATCATAGAATGCTTTGATATCTCAAATTTAGGATATGAACATATTGTTGCTGGAATGACTAGATTTGTTGATGGAAGACCAGATAAATCAGGATATAGAAAATTTATGATTAAATCAACTGTTGGAAAACAGAATGATTTTGCCGCAATGAGTGAAGCAGTATATAGAAGATATAAGAGAATAAAATTAGAAAAAGGCGAATATCCAGACTTAATTATAGTTGATGGAGGCCCAGGACAATTAAGTGCATCAATTAGTGCACTAAAAACATTAGGATTAAAAATTCCAATCATAGGCTTAGCCAAAGAAAATGAAGAAATATATACTCCAAATGAAAAAACTCCAATGCAATTCGATAAAAATTCTAAAATGATGCTTCTACTTCGAGAAATAAGAGATTCAGTACATAGATTTGTCTTAAGCTATAATAAGAAGCGAAGAGATATGAAGTTAAGAGATCAGTTTAAGGAATTAAAATAGAACTACGTTAAATTTATATATTTGCACTAAGGTATATTTCCATGAACAACGATGTCGTAATACAAAAAACTGTTGATTTTGTAAAAAAGACCCTAACCGATGCTGAAGGAGCACATGATTGGTGGCATATTTATCGAGTCTGGAAATTATCTAAACACATTGCAAAAACAGAAAACGTAAATGTATTCATAGTCGAACTTGGAGCATTACTGCACGATATAGCTGATTCTAAATTTCATAATGGGGATGAAGAAATTGGTCCACGTAAAGCAAAAGAATTTTTGAATTCACTTAACGTTGAAAAAGATGTAATAATTCATGTCGAAAAAATTATTGCTAACATTTCATTTAAGGGCGGAAAGCATATTCAAGAATTCAAATCAATAGAATTAGATGTTGTTCAAGACGCAGATAGATTAGATGCAATTGGAGCCATAGGCATTGCAAGAACATTTAATTATGGTGGATATAAAAATAGAGAGATATATAATCCTGAAATCAAACCAAATCTAAATATGACTAAAGAAGAATATAAGAATAATAAGGACCCTACATTAAATCACTTCTATGAAAAACTACTCTTACTTAAAGATAAAATGAACACAAAAACTGGCAAACATATGGCTGAACATAGACACAAATTTATGGAATCATTTCTTGATGAATTTTATAAAGAGTGGGATGGAGAATTATAAGAATAAAATATAATCTCACGAACATAGTCAACACACCCCATCAATCCTTCTAAACCATAAAAAATGCACTGCATTTTTGGGTTCAGGGAAAATCAAGATTTTCCATAAACCTTTATAAATCGTGATTTGTTCTCTTTAGTCATGGTCTTAGACAAGCTCGGCGAAAGCTTAAGGAATACTCTTGAAAAGATAAAGAATTCTATGTTTGTAGATGAAAAACTCATCAATGAATTAGTCAAAGACATACAGCGTTCTTTACTTCAATCTGATGTTAATGTAAAACTAGTATTTGAATTAACAAAACGCATCAAGGACAGAGCATTAAAAGATGATGTTCCAAAAAATTTATCTAAAAAAGATTATTTAGTTAAAGTTGTTTATGAAGAATTAGTAAAATTCTTAGGCGGCAATGGAGCTAAAATAAATATCAATAAAAAACCATTCTATATAATGTTAGTTGGTTTATTTGGTTCTGGTAAAACTACAACTTCTGGAAAATTAGCTAAATATTATCAGAAGCGTGGATATAAAGTCGGATTAATTAGTACAGATACATGGAGACCTGCTGCATATGAACAGTTGCAACAGTTATCTCAAAAAGTTGGTGTTGACTTCTTTGGAATTAAAGGAGAAAAAAATCCAGTAAAAATATTTGCTACATATGAAATGGAATTAAAAAAATATGATGTTGTCATAATAGATACTGCTGGTAGAGATGCTTTAAATGATGAATTAATCGAAGAATTAAATAAGATTAGAAGCATAGTCAAAGCCGATGAGAATTTGCTTGTAATAAGTGCAGATATTGGACAAGCAGCTGAAAAACAAGCTAAAGCATTCCACGACACATGTGGAGTTACAGGAGTTATAATTACAAAACTTGATGGAACTGCAAAAGGTGGTGGAGCATTAACAGCATGTGCAGTCACAGGTTCTCCAGTCAAATTTATTGGTCTTGGAGAAAAAGTTGATGCTCTAGAAGAATTTAAGCCAGAAGGATTCGTCGGAAGAATTTTAGGAATGGGCGACTTAGAAGCACTCTTAGAAAAAGTTAATGATGCCATAACAGCCGATGAAGCTAAAGATTTAGGTAAAAAATTCTTGAAAGGAGAATTCAATTTAATTGATTTATATGAACAAATGCAGGCAATGAAAAAAATGGGTCCGTTAACTAAAGTTATGGAATTAATTCCAGGAATGAATACTGCTAAAATTCCAAAAGAATTACTTGAAAATCAACAAGTCAAAATCGAGAAATGGAAATATGCAATGCAATCAATGACGCGAGAAGAATTAGAAGATGCAGAAATAATAGATGCATCAAGAGCTGATAGAATTGCAAAAGGATCAGGATTATCGCCTGGAGAAGTTCGCGAGTTAGTTAAACAATATAAGCAATCAAAGAAAATGATGAAGATGCTTAAAGGCAACGACAAGAACATGGAAAAGATGATGAAACAGATGCAAGGCGGGAATGTTAAATTCTAAATTGTAAACAATAATTATAAGTGATTAATATGCCAAAAGAAATGATAAGACAATGCAAAGAATATATCGAAGACCGATTAGGAAAACCTATAGATGAAAAAACATTAGATGAAGCTGGTAGCGGACTTATGAAGAATCTATGTATAAAAGAGATAAATACATACGATATGATAGCTCAAGCATTAGGTATTAAAAAATTAATAAGATCACAAAACATCTATTATAATATAAACATACCAACTGAAAATGGTAACGAACAATGGACTATAATTCTGTCAAAATACGTAAGCCATGAGTTTGAATCCAAATACGGTTCAAAATATCATATAAGTAAACCTTATGCAAAACATGGCTATAGTATAAAAGAAGAAGTACAACCAAATATTGATTAAAGAATTATTATAAAAAAAGTTTAATCTAATTTAGAGTAAAAGGAGCGTCTGCGGTTGTATAAAAAGAAGCATTAACACAAAGATACATATTATTCAATTTTCTGACGTGATCTTCGAACTGAGGATACTTGGACATTTCATTGCGAAGCATTTCTATTGCATCAATTATAACTACAGGATACACAGCTTTTTTTAGAGAATCGCTAAAATGTGATTTATCCACCACCACATTTAACCCCTCCGCATACGAATTAATAAAATTGTATGCATCAGAACTTACTCTACTAAATACAAAATCTACATCATTAAAAATTCCTAAATTAAATTTTCCAGATTTTCCAGGAACCACTTGTTTATATAATCCATGCAAGAACGCTGGTCTTTCGGAAGCCTTAATTTTAGAAAGGCGCTTAGCAGTATAAGTTATTAGAGGATTAGCAGCAGATAAAACTATATTAGGTTCAACTTTTACACCATAATTACATTCACACCCACGAACTAATCTATTATCCTCAAGCAATATGAATGTATGAGAATTAGTGTCTCTTATTACGCGACCATTATCATCTTCTGTCTCGGTATCAATATCGTCTCTTACCACTAATCCATCAAGTACTTTCGTAGCATTTTTACTAAAAGAGACTACGACTTTTTTCCCGAGAAGAATAGTGTTTTGATTATCAAAATAAGAAGTTTCATAATCGTACATATAAATATTGTTTGAAGTCTTATATATAGTAATATGTGGATCTTCTAAATCATCTCTTGCAACAAAAACAGGAGTTTTAACATCTCCTACAATATCCCTATCCGCAGAATTAAAATCTTTGACAAGTACATCAATAGTTGTATATAATCTATTACTTTGTTTAGGAAATCTATTGTAATCAATAGTAGGATAAGATTCCATAATACACTATTCCTCGCTTTTCTTTTCAGTATCCTTCTCTTTTTCTTTTCCACTAAAACTTTTACTGATTCTTGTCGTCCAGAATGTTGGAAGAGGATTACTAACAAAGCCTTTGAACGTGTCTGAATAAATATATGTCAAACCTTTTGTTCTCTTAAACTTAGCAAAATCTTCTGCTGCTTCAATATATATTTCCTTAATTTTTTTACGTTCAAAATCAAGTTGGAGAAGAGAAGATGGTTTTAATACGAGATAATCAGCTTGTCTAATCGCATTTATTTCTAAATTAGATGAATTTTGTGAAATAAACATTATGCTTAAATCTTTGTGTCTTGCAATTAATAGAAGTTTGCTCAGAAGTTGATTTGCATCTGAAAATCCTTGTCTTGCATTAAATAATATTCCACCTTCATCAATTAATACATATGAATTATTTTCAATTAATTCAATATCATCAATTGCATGTATCCAATGCGGCAAATCTGCCGTCTTAAACCCAAGCGCAAACATCTTTCTAGAGCTTGTTGCATGCAAGTTCTCGAGTAATTTAAGACCAAATGCACTCTTTCCAGAACCTCTTGCACCAAGTATTATTCCAATTGTACTATCTTTTTTTGCTAAAACATTTTCAAAACCAGTAAAAGTTCCGTTTATTGCTTTTATTGTTGTGAATGGAACATAATGTTCAACTTTATCAGGATTATTCTCTACAAGTTTCTCTTTACGTTTCTTAGATGATGTAACAATCAATTGAATAATTTTTTCTATACCTAATATAATTATCTTAAATATCCATGATATTATAATAAATATCATTTTAAATGGCCAAATTATTACTTTGAAGAATGTTATTACACCAGAATCAGTTGATTTTGAAGATTTTTTCTTAGATTCCGCCTTTTTCTTAGCCATATTCAATCTATATCGAAGGTGTTTATATTTTTTGTTATATGCTACCACAATATTTTTAAAAGAAAGACATACAACTATGTCAATAACGTATATTCCTTTTTTAACAACATCTTTTTTTTGGACGATACGCAAGATAATAACAGTATAAGACCATATAATAAATTACTTATATGATAAATTAATGGATAGTGATAAACTTGAATAACAAAAGCAGTTTTATGGATAAAATTAAAGGAAAATTTTCTAATTTCAAAAACGATTTTGTAGCAGGATTAATTGTTGCAATTGTAGCTCTTCCACTTGCAATCGGATTTTCAATAGCCTCAGGAGTTTCTCCAATAATGGGAATATATGCAGCAATCATAGGAGGATTTTTTGCAGCAATCTTTGGAGGTTCAGAATACCAAATTTCAGGACCAACTGGAGCTATGGTTGTAATAATTTTAAGTGTTGCATCAAAATATGGACTAGATGGATTAATCCTTGCAACATTAATTGCAGGAATATTATTAATAGCATTATCCATATTAAGATTTGGTAAAGCGATAGAATATATTCCACATCCAGTTATCGTCGGATTTACTGCTGGAATTGCTGTAATAATATTTTTTGGTCAAATAAATAATTTTTTTGGAATTAGTCCATCGTATCCAAAAGGCGCAACTTTTATCACTCAAACATTAATTAGTTTTAGTCAAGTATTGCAAAGCAATTGGTTTGCTGTACTTCTAGCATTAATCACAATTGCAATATTATATTTTATGCCACGTATATCTAAAAAAATACCTGGATCAATAATTGCAGTAACATTCGGATTAATAGTAACGTACGTTTTCAATAAAACATTTCATCTAAAAGTCGTCGGTGATGTTGGAAAAATAGTCAGCATTATGCCACACCCACACATTCCTGTAATAACATGGAATTTAATAGTATATGTAATGCCAGCAGCATTAACAATTGCAGCATTAGCAGCAATAGAATCATTATTGTCAGCAGTTGTAGCCGATGGAATGACTGGAAGTAAACATAATTCTAATAAAGAATTAAGAGGTCAAGGAATAGCGAATATTGCTTCAGCATTATGTGGCGGATTGCCAGTAACTGGAGCGATAGCCAGAACTGCAACTAATATACGTAATGGCGGAAAAACAAGACTAGTCGGAGTAATACACGCCATAATATTATTAATAATAATTCTACTTTTAGGACCAATATTTTCCAATATTCCACTTGCAGTAATCGCAGGAATTTTAATGTTTGTAGCATTTAATATGGTCGAATGGAATTTGGTATTCGAAATTTTTAGAATGCCATTAAGCGATGTTACAGTAATGGTTGTAACATTCGGATTAACAGTATTTGTAGATTTAACGGCAGCTATAGAATTTGGAATAGTACTTGCAGCATTATTATTTATGAAACGAATGGGAGACTTATATAAAGTTGAGGAACATTCATTCAACGATCCTGATGAGACTAAATATACACGAGAAGTAATCCAAAAATTTCATCATCCAGATATAAGTATATACACATTGAATGGACCATTATTTTTTGGCGCGGCATCAAAACTCGACCAAGAATTAAATAATACTCCTGGAAGACATAAGCACGTCAAAATTATTAGAATGAAATATGTTCCAGTAATTGATGCAAGCGGAATCTCTGCATTAAAAGCAATAGTCCACAGCCATAAAAGAATGAAAGGCATAGTATTATTCTCTACAATACAGCCACAAGTGTATAGATTGATGGAAAAATCTGGACTTATAGATGAAGTTGGTCACGACAATGTTTTCAAGAGAACAAGCCATGCATTCAGACATGCATTAATAGCATCACATAGATTAAGAAATGAACCTCCACATGTAACAGATGAAGAAATAAAAAAATATGATTTAACAAGTATTGATGTTGATGAAAAACATGTGACTGAATTAAATGATGTCGATCCTGTTGAAGAAATAATCAAAAACAGCGGTATTCATAAAATTCCAAAACATACAATTGAAGCCGGAATAAAGATAGGAAAAGTTACGGCTGAATATAGAAAAATTCATCTGGAAAAATTAGACCAACACAAAAAAGAAATCATAAGCAGCAATCCAGTCAAAAGTGATCGTCTAAAAAAGATGAAAAGGATAAAATTTTAAAAAACATCACAATTGTATCTAAATTATGAAAGTATTATTCTTTATAGACACACATGAAAATTCTAGTGCAATGAAGCACATTAAGGAGAAAGCAAAAAGTGCTGACTTAATAGTTTGTGGAGGAGACTTCACAATATTCGAAAATAATATGGATGCAGTATTGCGCGAATTTAATAATTTTGGAAAACCAATGTTAATAATACACGGTAATCATGAAACTTCCTCTAGCGTTATGATGGCGTGTGAATCATTAAAGAATTTACATTTCATACACAAGAGTTATTATATTACTGAAGATTTAGTTTTTTTTGGTTTTGGTGGAGGAGGATTTTCTATAAGAGATGAATCATTCACACGTGAAGCAGAATCATTTATGCGAGAATTAAAAACCATATCTGATAGAAACAATAAAAAATATCAGTTAATCTTAATCACTCACGCTCCGCCTTATGGAACTAAACTTGATGATATTGGAGAACATGTTGGAAACAAAAATATTGCAGAATTTATTCAGAAACATCAACCAATAATTGCAATGTCAGGACACTTGCATGAAAATTCTGGAGTCGAAGATAAAATCGGAAAGACAAGAATATTCAATCCTGGACCCGACGGGATGCTACTTGATTTGTAAATTGAACAGGCATAATTCAATAACAAAATAATTTCATAAACAAACAACAAACTATTTAAACGTTCTAGAGATTTCAACAATTAGGTAAAAAAAATGGATTTTAAACAAACAGTAGGAATAATCGAGAATTCAAAAGAATTTAAAGAATTCATTAAGAAGGAACCACATTATTATCTTGTACACGTGTTTACGACAACTGATTCTGAAAAATTTGATGATGGTGTATGGCAAATTGGATATTATAGTAAAGATACTGATAGGATTGTAGTATTTGAAGATCATGACGATTTAATATTTATACATCCACCTGCTGAAGCTTTGAAAAAAGAAGAACACATTCAAAAATTACATCTTGATTCTGTTAATATTTCAAGAGCTGAAGCATTAAAAATATGTGAAGACACAATAAAGGAATATTATCCAAGAGAATTATTAAGTAAATCCATTTGTTTATTACAGAATTTGCCTGAATTTGGTCAAATATGGAATATTACAATAGTAACTCTTGCTATGAGCGTAATTAATGTTAAGATTGATGCATCTAGTGGTGTTGTTTCTAAACATACTAAAGAAAATTTGATGAATTGGAAATCGTAGATTCAGAGATAAATTGTTGCATGCATTAAATATTTTAGCTACTGACATTAGCTACTTTGAAATGAATTTTAGATTTTGTGCTTGTTTTGTTACTTACAAATAATTCTTAGTGTTCTCTAACATATAAGTCTGAAACTAACGGTTGTTTTGCGTATGTTTCTAAATACTATTTTAACAACAACATAGTTTATAAATAAGTAGACCCAAGTAATAATGTAAGAAAAAACATCGACGATAGTAACAACGAAGATAAAAATAATAACATACAGTAAAAAAGTTATAGTAAAGTTGAGGGGGTTACAGTATGGCAAAAATCAGTTACGAAGCAAAGATTAGCAGTCAACAATTAGAAGGGTTCTTTAAGACAGAAAAAGTAGTACCAGAAATTGTTGAAGTTAAAGAAATTTAAGACTAAATTCTTTTTAGTATTTTTTTATAATAAAAAATAACTTCTAAATTACAAACAAACTATAATTAAGCTCATAACATGATACTAATTTCTTTCCAAACAAGTTCATGAATTTCTTCAGGCGATAACAATAAACCTTGCGGAGCACAATATATTACTGGCCAAGAATATTTTTCAGCAACATATAAAAATGCTGATGCAGCATCATCCAAATGAGCAATATCATTCTCGTGAATATCACGCTTCTTCTCACCAAGGTATCCGCGCTGATCTTTTTTATCTACAAGTTCTTGATTAATATTTGTTGGAACATAAAGTAAAATGTTCAAATCCGGCCTTGGAATTCCAAGTTTTACAAATTCTAAATCATCAAGCCATGCTAAATATTTATCACGTTCTTTAATATCATGAATTTTGCCTGCTTGATGTCCCATGTTTGCTGAAACATATCTATCACATATAACAATATAATTTTCGTCTAAAAATTTTCGCATTTGAAAAGATGCTCCGAATCTATCAACTGCAAAAAGTATTGATGCCTTGTACGCTCCAACTTCTGTTGCTGAACCAAATTTCCCGTTTAGATAATCATCAACTAGCGATGCGTGTGGATGTCCGTGTCTTGGAAAATCTATATATACAGCTTTATGGTCAGTAGCTTCTAGATGTTTAATCAATAACATTGATTGAGTCTTCTTACCAGAACCGTCAGTTCCGTCAATTACAATTAATTTACCAACCATAACAATCACCCACACAACGATTTACAATAATCACGACTGCAATCAATATATAAAGATTTTCGTGTTATAACATGTATGAGACGAAATGTATTTTGATTAATTAATGTCGCAAGAAATACAGTACAAGATACAAATAACGTCATTAAAGTTAGCACCATGCTCACATCCAATAAATATTGAATTATTAGCCGATTTCATTGTAGTCACATCTTTTGTCATAGGTTCGCTGGATGGTGCTAACATAATAAACAGAAACCATAAAATACATAAATGGTATAATTATCACAAAATCATGGCAGAACTTATCAGACCTTCAAAAACTGATTATTATCTAGATATAGCAAAACAAGTCTCATTAAGAGGAACTTGTCTAAGAAGAAATTTTGGTGCAGTCATCGTTAAAGATGATAGAATAATAAGCACAGGATATGCTGGAGCTCCAAGAGGAGTTATGAATTGTATTGATATAGGGAAGTGTCCTAGAAAAGCTGCTGGAATTCCTCCAGGCGAACGATACGAATTATGTAGAAGCGTACATGCAGAAGCTAACGCAATTATACACGCATCAGCAAATGATATGCAAGGAGCAACATTATATCTAGTTTCTATATCAAAAGATGATGGCTCAATATTTGATGGTGGAAAACCATGCAAGATGTGTAGCCGATTAATAATTAATTCTGGAATAAAAACAGTGATAATGCGCAGAAAAGATAACGGTATAGAAATAGAGAATGTAGAGGATTGGATAAAGAACGATGATCCTGATATCACAAAGAGTATGAGTGGATATTAATTTATTCTATCAACAACAATTTCTCACGGCTTCGCATTCCGCTCTTGATCACAACTTTTTTCTTGAGTAATTTAGAAAAGAATTTTACGACTTCAATATTTGCTTCATTATCTTCAGGTTTAGCATGAATAGTTACTCGAAGCACGTTTCGTTCAGAATCCCAATTAAGAATTTCAGTCTTTGGACTGTTTGGTTTGACTAAAATTTTGAGATGATTATTTTTGATATATTGTTCAACACCAATAGAATTAATCATCTTCATAATTATTTTCCGCCTCTCCATTGATGACCACATTCAACGCACTTAAAAAATATTGTTTCTGGTTCATCGCCTGCACGCATCTGTTGGCTCCAAGTATAAGCTTTAGGATGTTTACATTTAGGACATTCTTCATCCGTTACTGCGTGTACTGAAGTTTCTTTTTCAACAACTTCAAACTCTCTAACTTTATCTTCGCGCTTCTCACTAAACGTAACCGTACTTGAAGCTGCTTTATCAGCAGTATATCCGCAACTACAACCCATTACTTTCTTATCTCTAACAACTTTTGGTCTTAACATCGAACCACATTTTGGACAAAACATCATTTTTAATCACCTATAAATATTATTTATTTGTTAATAATCTATTTTACATTGTCGCGCTTCACATCGAATATTATTTTTAGGTTATCCCGAGTTATTTTATTTCGTTGTGATATCCTATATAGTTCGCTTGGCGACAATGTATTCAATGCTGTTAAATAACCTTAATAAAAAACTTATCCAAAGCTGCATCCATTAAAGGTTATGCATTGAATGCCTTCTGAAAAAAATATTTTAACATATCCAAGATAAGGTATTCTAAGCCACGCCTTTCCTATTATCTCGTCGCTTGTAATATATTTCTCATTTAATCTAGGATCTTGAATTTGAGTAGGGTTATGATCGCCTTTCGTCTCGATTACATCAGCTTTTGCAATAACACGATGTATAATTGGATATGATAATTTTGATTGGTATACTAAAATATCTCCAATTTTCAAACTGTCAAACGATACTCCTCTAAGTACAATTATATCTCCTTTATTAAATCCGTTATGCATAGGATAATTCTTGAATTCATCGCTCGTTATGCTTATATTTTCATAAAAGCTTCCACAAGTTTTCCAATAGGTATCATAATTCAATGCTGTGTGCGTATCAAAAGCTTTACCACATATCTCAAATTTATCATTATAATATTTTGTACACACGTTATTAAAATCTCTCATCTGACATATTGGATAAGTTCTATGCTCCATACTTTCAGATATTACTGCAACTACAGGAAGATTTGTTCCAAGAGCGAGACCAATTCCTGGATATATTAGAAATTTAATTAAAACGAATGCTAAGATTATATTAAAAATCCAGCTTCCTATACTATCTTCATGCCATACAAAATGCCAGAACTTTTTCAGTCCATGTTTCATATTCTTCTTTGTGACTTCCCAACTCATGAATTCTATTGCTGAATATTATATTATAAATGTTGTGATAAATTTAGAACAATATTACAAAATATCCAGAATAACTTTATAAATGATGTTCATATATCTAACGTTATGGTTAGAGCTAAAAGTAAAGCAAGCGGTACTAAGATGCACCAAAGAAAGCCAGAGAAGAGCAAGTACAAATCTGGAGATAAAACTAGCCATGCACATAAAACAGTTGTCAAACACGCACATAAAACTACGCATGTGACAACAAAACACAAAGCAGTTCATGAAATCAAGCCGAATACACACCATACAAAACCTGTTCATAAATTATTCTCCAAAAAATTTTGTCCAAACTGTGGAAAAGAAATATTAGACAATAACACGTTATGCAAAAATTGCCGAGTTACAGATTTCGATTTCAAAGAAATAAAATTATTTACATGCAACCATTGCCAATCATATAATTATAAAAATAAGTGGCAAAAATTTAAGGATTTAAATGCAGTAGTCAAAATGATCGTCGTCAACAGTATTAAAGATAAAGTCAAATATATAAATCTTAATGAAGAACAAATAGAATTATTATTATCATATAAAGCAGGAGTACATAAACCATTTGAAGTAAAAGTTTCAATTGGTAAAGACATATTTGAATTACCTGCGGTTATCGATGTAACGCTTTGCCCTAAGTGCTGTAAAGGAGGCACTAAATATTTTGAAGGAATATTACAAGTTAGAAATTTAAATGATGAAATCTATAAATTTATCAAAAATGATTTGTCAAAAAACAGGAGCAAAGGCGTGCACGTCAATAAAGAGATAGAAATTGATGACTCTGGAAAAAATATTGACTTTTATTATACAGATAAAGGATACTTAAAGATAATTGCTGAAAAATTAAGATCAAGTTTTGGTGCAATAATAAAACAAAATGCACAATTATTCTCCATAGATTGGGAAACCAGCAAAAATCTATATAGATTAAATGTACTCGTAGAATTTCCCATATATAATAAAGGCGATGTAATAAAACTTGATGGACACTTGTATAAAGTAGTTAGTATGGACGAGAAAATACACGTAACGAATCTTGAAACGCATACTAAGACATTACTACCACATAAAGAGTCTTATGATGTTTTAAAACCAGTTGAAGTAATGCTCATCAAAAAATATCCTGAATACGAAGTTCTAGATCCGAATACATATTATCAGGCAAGATTAATGAATCCATCGGAAAAACTTGAAATCAATCAGAAAATTCAAGTAATAATTGACGGTGGAGAAGCATGGATTGTTAAAGAATAGAGAATAAATTACAAAAAATCTAAGCTTTTTTTCCTATAGACCAGTAATGGTTAAAATATTTCTTGTATGACAAGGCAACTTCAGCATTATCTATCCTTATTATGGTGACGGGATCTGCAAATAAAAATATCGCAACTATATTTCCATAAATTATTACAGGAGTCGGAGGAACAAGTTTAGTGTTAAGAATCTTATATTGACCTTTAGGAATCTTGAGAATCTTTTTTCCTTCAGGATAAATAATTTTTTCTGACACCTTTTTTTCTTTTAATCTTTTCAAAAAGTTTTGTGTATCAAATCCAGTATTCTCAACAAATTTGCTCACATCACCAAATGCCAGATGTTCTTTCTCTGAAACGACTATCTCATTAAATATCATCGTTATACCTTTTTTTCCTGTAAGTATTTCGACATCTATAGAACCGGTATCTAATTTTAGTCCTTTAATTGTGGGAATCAATTCTTTGAACCTTTGAGATTTATGTTTAAGTTCTTCCTCTATAGAATTAACATCTGTCGGAATATACATACGTTTTTTGTTCTCAACAATGTAGCGAACATATCCTTTTTGTATAAGTCTTTCAAGAACATCATAAATTGTTCTTCTCTCAATTTTAGTCTGTTTAAGTAAATCGTTCACGGATGCTCGAGATAATTTATATAACGCTACAAATAATTTTGATTCTTTCGCGTCAAGATTCAAAACTTCCTGCAAATCATCCATAATTATAGAACAACCTTTCTAATTTATAAATATTGTGGGTGATAAATTCCCACATAAATTTAAATATGCTTTATGTTATTCCTATATGATGGTAAATAAGGATTTAAACGACAATATATACACTTACAATAGTGCTTTTGAATTGTATAAGCGAACTACGCAAGAGAAAGAGAACATCGCTTCAATAATACGAAGCTATGTACCTATAAATTCCGTAACCAAAGTATTAGATATAGGATCAGCTCAAGGAGTTGTCGTAAAGATGGTTCAACCAAACCTAGAAAATATCACGATGATAGATATAATAGACCAAGATGTAGCACCGTGTACTTATATAAAAAAACCATTCGAAGAAATAAAATCCGAAGAACTCGAGAATAAATATGATTTAGTAATTGCCTCACACGTATGGGGACACTTTTATCATAATCATTCAGCAGAAAAGTCTCTTGTCAAAATGTGCGATGCATTAAAAGATGATGGTCATTTAGTCATAATATCAAACACTAACTCAGGATTTTTTGGAGAACTAGGAATATACATCGAGAGCATATTACCAGAAAGTCAAATAAATCAATTCCATGAACTAACAGAATATACAGGTGAATGGTATTTCAAGTATATTAATACTAATTATAGACTTAACAATGTTCGTGAATTATATTTCAACACGCATGTCAAAATGCAGGATATGAATCAATTAACAGACTTATGTAGAATATTTTTTGTCAATGACGATAAGGAATATACGAAAAAAAGAGATCAAATAAAGAACTATCTTGATACAAAATTAGCATTTCCGGAAATATGTATAGAACAAATAGCATTAATAATGCAGGTGAAAAAATGAAATTAAAAGATTGGATGGGTCAATTCGTAACAGATAAGAATGCAATACATATCATTGATGAGTCTGAGGACAGAATAAAAAGAGCATATACAGAGATGTTGTTAGGATACAAAGAAGATCCTTCAAAGATTCTTAATGACGTAATACACGTACAAGATTACAACGGTCTCGTTATAGAGAAAGACATTAGATTCACCTCCATTTGCGGACATCACTTCCTACCATTCTTTGGTTCGATAGATATAGCATACGAACCTAATACTATAATTACTGGCTTAGGAAAACTTCCAAGAATAGTGCAAGCATTTGCTAAAAGATTTCAGATACAAGAAATATTAGTCAAGGAAATCGCTGAAGAGATAATGAAATCTATAGATGCAAAAGGAGTATATGTACGAGCGAAGGCAGTTCACCTCTGTATGCATTCAAGAGGACCAAATGACAGAAATGTAGAAACAACATGTACATATTCAATAGGCACACTAAAAAATAAAGGAGAGATACTTAGAGAATAACTATTCAATAATCATCCAAATTAATTTGCCCTTTTCTTTTATTCTCTGGAACTATTAGTTTTTCTTCAGATAATTCTTGTCCTACTTGTTTTTTTACGTCTAGAGCTACAGTTTTTCCAAGCAATTGCGAAAGTGTTGTTAAATCTACTTTCTTGACGTCGCTAATATCTCGAATTCTATTATCAAACATTTTTCTTGCTCTTATACGTCCGATATTCTTCAATTGTAATAGAGGTATTAATTCTTCTTTCGCGCCATATTTTAATCTAAATCTAATTTTTGCTAAATCCTTGACTAAAACATGCATCTTTAATAATTTAGATATTTCTTCTCCACTATATAACAACCAATCTGCACGATCTTTTTTTGAATGCAATTCTCCAGGTCTCACATCATATTTTTCAAGCAAATATTCTTCATCTTTCTCGTCAAGCCACTCCATAAAAAAATTAGTTGTCTTAATAGTATTCAAAAATTCATCATAATATTCATCAAACATTTCTGGAGCATCAGTCAGTAATTGTTCTGCATATTTATTTACAGATTCTTTAATATCATCAATCTCTCGAGATTTAACGCGAAGCAAAGGTCTTAACTCCAGCGATGAGCAAATCAAGTGCATCATCGAGTAATCTGTTAAAGTGTGTTCGTCTTTTTTTAATAATGCTAATCGCAAGGCTTCAATTATTTGATGCGCAGTATAAGGATCTAAATATAATTCTGAGACTCGTTTTCCAAGTAGTGTAGCAGAGATTTTCTCGTCAGGACCCTTGAATGAATATTTTAATGCACTAACAAAATCTTTTGCGGGGTTCGGAGGTTTTGTCAATTTATTTTCAATCTGAATAAATTCCCACTCCTCTAATTGTTCGACCATTCTATATATTATCTGTTTAAGTTTTTCCGTGTCTCCATAATGTTTTGCATAGAATGTTTCTGAAAAAAATTCTTCAAGTTCTCTATCGGTTCTAATAAATTCTGAAGCTATAAGACTCAAGATGTATGTTCGCATTATTGGTTCGACTGCAAGTTTTGATACAATCGGTTCTGGAACACCTTTCAAGTATGTTTCAGTTATTTCTGCCTTTTCACTTAAATCGTCGGCAATACATACTGCTTCACCAAAACTATCATAAGACGGTCTTCCAGCACGTCCAGCTTGCTGTTCATATTCTAGAACAGGGATATATTGCATTCCCCAATTTCCAAAACGTTTCAAGTCACGAATTATTACTCTAAATGCAGGTAAATCTACGCCCATCGCAAGCGTTGGTGTTGCAACAATAATTTTTACGAGTCCATTTCTAAAATTTTCTTCAATCAATTTTCTCTGTTCAGACACAAGACCAGAATGATGAAAGGCCATTCCATATTTTGCTAGGTCGCTTAATCTATGACATTGTTTAGTCGGAATTGGAAGAGCTTTTAAAATTTGCGATGAAACCGCATCTAGTTGTACTAAATCTAAATGCGACTTATAATCATATTTTTTATCCTTCAATATTATCTGAGACAATTTCTCAGCAACACTTTCAGCGCCTCTTTTTGTATTAACAAATATTATACATTGTTTTTTCATAAGAAGAGTGTCTAGAGCTAAATTTATTGAAGCGTCAGAATTACGATCTTCGATAGAAATTATTTCAGGTTTCGTCTCTTGTTTCATGTGTGAATCAAAGAATAATATTCATCCTTATAAATATAATGCAAAGATGTCTAGTGAGAATTATATGAGCCCGCGAATGAGTCTCTCATAACTGGTTCACTGGACATCTTCGCCAAAGATATTTAAATCATCGTCTATTCCTTTGGTCTAATGAAAACGTTAAGTCAAGAGAAAATAGATCAAATAATAGAACTATATTCAAAGAATAACTCCCTTAGAGAAACGTGCAGAAAATTAAATATATCCATAGGTTCAGCGCATAAGTATACATCTAGAGATAAGGTAATTAATAGACACAATATAACCACTGAACTCCATTCACATGATGAGCGATTGATTGGATTATACATCGGTCTTTGGATGGGCGATGGAACACAGTACTATGAAAAAAACAAAAGAGGATATACTATTAAAATATGCAGTAATAAAAAAGATTTATTACTTAACGCGTTCATTCGAAGAGCAATCTTTAGATTATTTGGAAAAAACACCGCATTACATGAAGTGAGTAACACTAACCAAACATATATAAAATTTAGTTCGAAATTCATTTTTAATTTCGTATACAATTATGTTTCACAAGAATTTAGAAAAAAGACCCATACAATACATCTAAAAGAAAAAATTAACATGTATAGCGACGATTTTCTAGAAGGATGCTTACTCGGATTAGTATTATCTGATGGATATCTTAAGCACATATTTAGTTTTAATGTAACTTCAAACAATTTAGCTGACAATATGATACAAATATTAGAAAACTTTGAATTCAGTCCATCTTTATACATTCAAAACAGAGAGAAGTACAGATGGAAGGACTTATATATGGTCAAATTAAGGGTTGAAGAAAGTAAAAGATTAGAATTATTTCTAGATACAATTCTTGAAAAACTAGCATGCACTAATTCTTTTAAAGAATTAAAATATAGTGGGCCCGCGGAGATTTGAACTCCGGACCTCATGATGTCTGTATAATCATCCTTGATAAATACAGGACTGATACAATTATCAGTCATGCGCTCCACCAGGCTAAGCTACGGGCCCATTTTCTCTCAGAGTAAAATTTGCTCTGCAATAAATGTGTGGTGTCTTAAAAAAATACGCCCCCTGGCAGGATCGAACTGCCGACCTCAAGATTAACAGTCTCGCGCTCCACCACTAAGCTAAGGGGGCACATGTCTAACTCAGAGAATAAATAAATGATTTATAAATATTCTGGAAATGGTGCATTTCCAGGACACAGAAATACAGCTATTTCTTGTGTTTCGTCCATTTAGACGAAATAGCTTCGCACGCAGTAAGAAGATGTTTTGCGAAGCACAACAGTTTCGAATAAAACCCGAAAAAATTGGAAATTTTTTGGGCACAAAAATCTTCTAGAGATTTTTTGTGTGAGAAAATGTTACGCGAAGACATAATAGCTTCGAACAGTTTGCTAGGCTTTGTTGAAAATCTAACTTTGCGCGCTCGTATGGATTGTTATTATCATTGGTTCTCGAGCTAATTGTACTCAATGCGTATATCGATAACTCGCCATGCGCAGACTTTTTCAACAAAGCCAGAGATTGCTCAGAAACTTTAAAAAAGGGACTAGATATATAGGTTATAATGAAAAATAGGGAGATATATGTTTATATTACTATTCTTATACTAGTAATATTTGCAAGTATTCTAGTGTTTAGAGTTCATTATAACTTTCAATATTATAGAACACTAAACGATACATGCGCCTCTTGTGCCAAAACATCTCTGACATATTCATATCCTATACATTCTGATGAATGGGCACAGCTTTCTAGAGCAGTTCATATGATGGACAATAATGCACTGAAACCTATAAATCCATACACAAATATGCAGCAACAAAATTTTGAACCGGGATTTACATCATTTCTAGCACAATTTTTTACAATGACGGGGTTTAATCCTATATACACATATCAATATTTACCGATAATAAGTATAATTATCCTATTATTATCACTAATACTATTTTGTTTTGCTTGGACTAATTCTTATTGGACAGGAATATTAAGCGCAATATTCTTTTTATCTATAAACAATACAATTAACATACTTGGAATATGGTTTTTTGTTCCAGTAATATTTAGTTTATTCATATTATTCATGTACACGTATGCTCTAATAACTAAAAAAAATTATCTAGCGGCAATATTTTTCTGTTTATCAATAATAGTTTATCCGTTACTAACTATAATTCTAGCAATGCTAACTATCCCTTCTATTATTAGACTATTCAAACAAAGGAGCAATAGGAGCCATACAACGTGGACCTTATACTGGATTACAGGCGCATTATTTGTAACAGCTATTGTAGGCCTGTTAATATATTTTAAATTCGATTTAAGTCAAATAATACATGGACTAATATTCAAATATGGATGGACAAATGGTTTTGAAAGAATATACAGCATAAATAGTCATTTTACTATTCTTGGATGGATTTTTGGAATCATCGGAATATATTTTATATTCAGGAAACGTCTAGAAAAACATTTACTAATACCGCTAATATTTTGTGTCGGAATAATTACATCCTGGACTATTTTTAAATTCTCAATACTTATACCTTACCAGAGAGGATATTTGTATACATTAATATTTATATCAATAATTTCAGGTGTTGGACTGTACTATTCATTGAAAGTGTTACATTATGCATTAGAAAAATTAAAAAAGCATTCAATAGCCAAATTCATAGAAATATCCATAATAGCAATAGTACTGTGTTCGGTAGTAGCAATACAGTATCATAATTATTATAAGACGACTGATCCAACTTTTTGGCCACAATTCTTTGTATCAGAAAGAGATATCAACGCATTGAGTTGGATAAATGATAATAGTCCACAAGAAGCAATAATCATGGTGCCACCACAAGTTGTCTTTGCATCCTATCCCGTCGCTCATAGAATTACCATAGCCGTACCGCCCTCAACTCTCGAAAGCGGAAATTATCAATTAGTATATAACTTTTATAATTCAAGAAGCTGTAACCCACAACAAGATATAATCCAAAAAACAAAAACGACTTTAGTCTATTCATATTTTCAAATACCGTGCGGATTCAAGGAACTATACGAACAAGACGGAATATATTTGTATAAGACATAAGTTATCACATCATAAATTCTACAAAAGTTGATTATAAAATCTTCACTGCAAATATGACTGAGTATTATTTTTGAATATATCTCTAAATACTGCACACATAAATCCTGACCAATATGCTATTTGTTGAAGATAACCTAAAGGAAGATATAAGAGTTTATATTTCTTCTTCAGTTTAAAAGCACATATAAGCCTTAGCCAAGGATCAGCAAAAGGAGTTGCAAGCCTTTTCAAAATATATACTACTTTATTCGATTTATCAAAAGGATAATCATTGGTCGTACGCATAATTTTTAATCTTTCTTTTCCAAAATTGAATTGTTGGGAAAGGAGCTGAGAAAGTTTAGTTTTATATCTATGTTTTATGAGAATATTTTTTACAAATAAGGTTTTTATGTTATGAGAATATAATCTATAATTAAATTCTACATCTTCACCGGCAGCATATCTAAATGTCTGGTCAAATGTTCCAACAATTTTAAAAACTGATTTTTTATAAGAATTGTTATTTATCAGACTAGGACAAAAAACAGTGTTGTTTTTAGTAACGGTTCCAGCTTCCAAAGATTGATTAAATTCTGATATTATACCATTATCATACGCAAGAAGACGCCCCGCTATAGCTAGAACATCAGGATGGTGTTTATGAGCGCTAAGTATATTATCAACCCAATTTTCACAAACCACACAATCATCATCAAGAAATGTTATTATTTCGCTTTGAACATGATGCAATCCGTTGTTACGCGCAGAAGCCGGGCCCCGATTTTTTTGTTTCAAATAAATTAATTTATTTGATTTATGTTTATAACTCAACCGTATCTGTCTTACAATATTATCCGTTTTTTTATCAAATCCATCGCTGATTACTATTAGTTCATAGTTTCCATTCTGAATCAATACAGATTTAATACATGCCGTTAACTCATCATATCTTTTATACGTCGGAATTATTATTGAAAGTTCAGGAGTCATTTATATTCCTCATTTGTAAGTCATACAGTAGATATTATTTAGCAGATATTATTTAGTAAAGTCTATTTTAAAAATTAACAAATCAAAGGAAAACCTATTTATGATTATCTCGTAAATATTGTGTTATAATTTTATCAGTATTGCCTTGCAATAATATTTTCCCATGTGATAGATATATCGATTTAGTACAAACTTTACTTATTAATTCAAGATCATGACTTGCAAAAATAATTGTTGTGCCCTTTTTTTTAAGTCGATGTAATACTTTATGACATTTGTTTTGAAAATCTTTATCTCCGACGGCAAATATCTCATCCAATATTAATATATCCGGATTTGTTTGTATCGCTGTAGAAAATGCTAATCTTACAACCATTCCTGAAGAGAAAGTCTTAAGCTTTGCATCCATAAATTTTTTAGTACCCGCAAAATTTATTATAGAATCATATTTTTTTATTATTTCTTTTCTTGACAAACCTATTACTGCACCATACAAATATATATTTTCTTTTGCAGTAAGTTCACCTTGAAATCCTACACCTAAGTCTATAAAAGATACAATTTTTCCTTTAGTGAAAACAGTACCCTGTGTAGGCTCGATTATATGTGCAATAGTTCTCAAAAGAGTTGATTTCCCGGATCCATTTTGACCTATAATTCCTAAGAATTCTCCCTTCTTCAATTCTAAATTTATATCTTTTAATGCATAAAATATTTCATGGTGATTTTTATTAAACATACCTGTAATCTTTTCAAAAATAGTCGTCTTTTTTTCATAAGGTATTTTAAATTGCTTAGATAAATTACTTAAAGCTACCACTACACCTTCATTTAGTACTAAATTTTGTTTCTTCAGAATATTTTTTTCTAATTTATGATTTTTTATAATATTCATAATTCCTCTGCAAAACTTCTACTCATATGCTTATACAAATAATACCCTACGATATATATAGATGCACAAAGGATAAATGTTATCAATATATCTATCATGGAAATGTATTTTCCATCCAATAGAATATCCCTCGAATAAGTTATTATTCGAGCCATAGGATTAAGAAAATATAAGGTGAAATATTTCCCAGGTATAACACTTGCACTATAGATTATCGGAGTTATCCAAAAACCTGTTTGGGTCATTATTTCCCATATATGAAATATATCTCTATATTTCACATATAACGCTGAAAGTATATAGGATGTCCCGAGAGATAATACAAATAATAATAAAAGTATTACTAAAAACAACAAACTATTCCAGCCAAGACTTAAGCCAGTAATAAAAAATATTAAAAAAAATATTAATATATTAAAACTTAGAGTTAAACCAGCATTTAGATTAGAACTTATTACTAATACTTCTCTTGGAAAATATACTGATCTAATGATTCCTCTTTTAGATAAGATATTGTTCATGCTTATAACTGTTGATTCCACAAAGTAATTCCACAGGATTATTCCAAGAAGAAGGAATAATAAGTAGTTATTTACTGAAGATTTTATTACTAACACAAATACCACATATAGTGTTAACAACATAATTAGTGGTTTCAGAAACGACCAAAAGAAGCCTAACGTAGATCCCTTGTATCTGAGTTTGAAATCAGTCCATGCAAGCTCTCTAGTCAAGGTAAAATTATTAAACATTTTCAATAAATACCATATTTAATTTAAAAGGTTATCTAAAAATATATTTTATTTTTACTAATCTACAATAAGAAATCGTAGATTTCAAAAATAGCCAAACTACGTAATAAAATTTATAAAAAGGAAATTATTCGTTTATCTTATAATATACCAGATTATATTAAGTTATATGAAATTATATTAAGTTGATTTTATGGCAGGATTACATGAAAAAAAGAATTCTCGTTATTTCTCCGACACCGACACATCCAGAAAATGCAGGTAACAGAATTAGAATAAATGTTTTATTAAAATCGCTAAAAAAAAATGGCTTTGAGATCCATTTTTTGTACGAAGATAGAGAGTATGATGCAAATCACGTTTATTCCGACAACGATATTACTGGAATGCGAAAATCGTGGGATTATTGTTACTACGTGTTTAATTCTTCTTTTTCTTTATCGTCTATTTTTTTCAATATGATACTAAAAACTTCAACATATAACAAAAATAACAGACATACTCTAAAGTATTACTTACTGAATAAGCTTGTTTATTATATTGTAAGAATAGACTATGTTATGAGTGTACTATTAAGAAAAGTAGGATTAATCATAAATTTTTTTGCTAGACACATTTCGCAATTTCTTAAGATATATTCTCCAAGTATTTATCACACTATAACATCCTTCAGACAAAAATATTTAACTAACAAACACGCGTCCGATATTGACTTTCTCAACAAACGTACTAAAAAATATATAAACATTTTAAAAAATAGTTTTTCTTATGATTATGTACTTGCGGAGTATATCTACACATCAAAAACATTAGAACTTTTCGATAAAAAAGTCATAAAAATAATCGATACTCATGATGTTTTTTCTAATAGAAATAACAAATACGCTAAGTGGGGTATTAAAGAAAATTACATGTCAAGCAGTATTGCTGAGGAAGAAAAAGCCCTAAAACGTGCAGACATAATAATTGCAATACAAGATCAAGAAAAAAAATACTTCCAAAAACACACCGATGCAAAAGTTGAAGTTATCGGACACAAAGTAAGACTTGTTAAGCCTAGGATCAGAAAAAGATCAGACAATAATATACTATTTGTAGGCAGTATAAACACCTCCAATGTTCACGGTATTACACAGTTCATTAGCAATATTTTTCCAGAAGTTTTAAAAAAAATTCCAGATGCAAAAATAATGCTAGTTGGAGGAATATGCAAAATTATTAATGATTCTCCTGAAATAATAAAATTAGGAGAAGTTGAAGATTTAAAAAACACCTATGCAGAGGCTAAAGTAGTGATTAATCCAGTTATTATAGGCACGGGGCTTAAGATAAAATGTGTTGAAGCAATAGGATTCTCTAGACCGCTAGTAGCCACAAAACATGCATTAGAAGGACTGTACAATCAAAAATTTTTTAACAGTAAAAAGCCAGCATTTCTTATTGCTAATAACGATAAAGAATTTAGTAAACATATTATTAAATTATTATCTAATACTAATTACAATAATAGCATTTCATATAATGCATATAATTATGCTATCCAATATAACCAGCAGATTGACAATCAGGTTAAGAAAGTGTTTCAATCATAATTTAATATGCCGGTTAATCTTCCTTAAATAAATTTTCTTCAAAAAAGATTTAACAAAAGAGAATGGAATTAAATCATAAATATATCTAATAATATTAAATTTTTTATCCATAACTATACTAGATCGCACATTTAATAAGGATATTGTAAATTCCGCTAAAGAATAACCATAAACACCTATCTCTTGAGTACATGCTTCGAGTAGCTCTTTCTCAAATTCTTCTTTAGTTCTAGTAGCAATATATTCGAACAAATAAGGAGCCACAATATTGAAACAGTGAGACCTAATCAAATTCAATTTTAAATTTGTAGTAACATAATCATCTTTAAGATTATTTTCTCTAAAAAATTCACACATATTTATATAGAAATTTAGATAAGATCTTAAGTAACGTACATTTTTTTTTGCATTTAAAGTTGAACCACTTCTATTTAAATAATTATAATATGGTGTCGATATAGAAATATATCGTTTACATTTAAAAATTACATCTCTTGAAAAAAGAACGTCTTCATGCTCATAAGACGTGACAAAAAAAATAGAATTATTTATCAAAAAATCTCTACGATAAAGTTTATTCCAGAGAGCAGCACTAATTTTATAATCAGCAAAATAATTTAATCCCTCGATACCACCACTAGAACACATGTCAACTCCGTGATACAAGCTAATTTTATTATTATCAGAAATTTTGTTTATACCACATGCAACAACATCACAAGAATATTCTTCAGCTATTGAAATAAGATGAATTAAAGCACCTTTAGCAATCCAATCATCCGAATCTAAAAAAAAGAGGTATTTACCTCTAGATTTTTGTATCCCAAAATTTCTTTGATAACCTTGGTGGTTATTTTTATTTTGAAAATAAAGTCTGACTCGAGTATTTTTAGAATATTTTTTTATCAATATTTTTTTCGTATTGTCTGTTGATGCATCATCAATAACAATAATTTCTATATTTACACATCCTTGATTAAGAACGGAATCAATTGCACTACACATATGCTTAGAATCATTATAAGTAGGAATAATAACAGATATTAAAGGCATATCAGTAGAATTCAATAAGACAATAGATTTGTTACCACTAGCATTCATTCGAGATTGTAAATGACAATAACCATTTCTTCTATCACGAAAATATTGAATTTTTTCCTCATTTGTAAAAATTTTTAAGTATTTCTCTAGATATAAAAAATTATTTGTTTGCCAATAATCTAGTCTTGACTGAGAAATGGCTGTTTTAGTGTCTGCCTTATCTTCAAAACACCCTAAAGTCAAATCAATTTTAGTAAACGTATACTTCGACACTACTTCAAGTAAAAATTCTAAATCTCTACTATAAACATTATTGACATTGAATGGAAACTTTCTCTGTATATCGCGAATATAAAAATATCCTAAAGGATTAATTGAAAATGCGTTTGGTTCCCAATGCCGAAGCATTTCTTTTAGCGTAGTTTTAGGAATATTTAAAAATTCTGCTTTAAGTCTTGAACTTTTTACAAAAACATCGCCTACTACAAATTTAGCGCCGTTTTTAAATTCATTAATTACGGAACTAAACGCTTTTGGAAAAAAATAATCATCAGCATTAAGATAAACAATAATATTACCCTTGCTCAGTTTAAAACCTTTATTCATGGCATCTGCTTGACCTTTATTTTTCTTAGATACCCATTTTAGATGAGGATATTTCTTCAGAATACGCAGAGTAGTATCGGTTGAGCCACCATCTATAATAATATGTTCCCAATTAGTATAATTTTGTGTTAATACACTTTGTATAGACCGTTCAATATTCTTTTCGCTATTATAAGAACAAGTGATAATAGATATTTTTAAATTAGTGGTTTTCATTTGCATAAGATATATCCTAACTGCTATAATAATATTTAATCACAATAAAAATCTTCTTCTCCACGTTTTATAAGTCTAATGTTATAATCAGGTCTTAAACTCTTAACAAGAGCAGGCAATACCTTTTTATCTGTTGGTTTATGATAAGCTGAAAAAGACAATATAGGTTTATTAGATGTTATTATTTCAGTTGATCCATTCAAAACATTCTCTTCATAACCTTCGACATCCATTTTTATAAAACTAACATTAGTTATTTTTTCTTTTCTACAAAAATCATCCAATTTTATAACCGTTATTGTTTCGAAATTAGTACCGTGTCCGCCAATAGTTGCAGCATAATCTTCAGGCTTACTAAAATATATTTTTACTGTTTTATTTTTATCTCCTAAGGCCATCTTAATCGGAATGATTTTTCCTTTCAAATTGTTTAGTTCGATTTGTTTTTCCAACCTTTCAAATGTTTCAGTTACTGGTTCAAATGCGTAAACTTTTTTCGCACCTAATCTAGAACAATAAATAGCAAACTCGCCAAAATTAGCACCAGCATCAAATACTATCTTATCTTTAATTTTTTTTGAAGAGACGTTATATTGATTAATCAACACTGAATCATGATAAAACTGTACTGTCTCATAACACAAAGGAATATTTGTCGTTTCAATAATTATATTTCTTTTTACATCTTTTATCTTTAGTTTATCTATAGGTATTTTCTTTTTATCGTTTTCCTCTTTAAATAACAGTTCACGTATTTGTTTGTTTTGTTTTTTATGTAATAAATATTTTAAAAGAATAAAAGGTATTTGAAAAGCAGTTACAGGATTTTTTAATAATTTACGTAAAAATACACGTTTAAAAGAATTAGGAAAAAGCATAAAATAAGGTATGCCAGGCCAATTTAAATAGGTAGCTTTTTGTTTTTTATTAAGACGTTTATCATTAATATATATGTCTACTCCTTCAAATGATTTTGCATACCAACCCATATGCAAAAAAACGTAAAACGCATTATAAATTTTTCGTTTAAAAAAGTATTTGGAAAGAGTTATTTAAGATATCCCTCTTAACAAATCAGTTTAAGCCATATTAAGGCATTATATTAAAAACTCAAACCACTAAAACAATAATATAAATCAAAATAACTTAAGATAAACAAAGATAAGTTATTATAACTACTGGAATTGTGGTTTCTAAAAAAATACTTTTAGAATGGCACTTGGTGACGCTTCACTTAACTAAGTCAATACATTGAATCCAAACATTTAAATAATCCTATAATTAAATTACATTATGAGAACAAGCGAGAAAAAAGTAAATTACGACGTGTGGTTACACTGGAATGTTACAACAAGATGTAATATGAACTGCCAATACTGTTTTGAGTTTAATAGTAAAAATAAACAATCAGGAAAAATCCCAGAAATAAACATCCCTGCACTAATAAAGACCTTAGATAAAACAAATAAAATATTCAGAATTAATTTTGTGGGTGGAGAACCATTTTTAGTTCCCAACATAATTGAAGCGTGTGTAGAGATAACTAAAAAAAACTATATTTCCCTAAATACAAATTTAACATCTACAAAATTTAAAGAATTCAGTGAAAAAATAAATCCGAAAAAAGTAAGCTATATAGTGTCATCTTTGCATATTAAAGAACTAGAAAAAAATAGTTTAATGGATAGATATATAGATAATTTTTTATCATGCAAAAAAAAAGGATTCAATATATTTGCAGTAGTAATAGCACATCCTTCATTATTAGATGAAGCTAAAAAATATGAAGAATTTTTTAGAAGAAAAAATATAAACATAATGTTTAGTGCATTCATTGGAAAATATAATGATAAAAAATATCCTGAAGCGTACACAACTAAAGAAATTAAAATTTTCAAAATAAAAATGAAAAATAATAAAAAATCTAATCAAAAAGGAACCATATGTAATGCAGGATATAATAGCGGAATAGTAAACCCAAACGGAGACGTATCACGCTGTAGTAATGTAAATAAAAATATGGGAAATATATACAAAGAAATTAAATTTGACAACCATCTAATCAGATGTCCTTCTGAATTATGTATATGCCCCTTAAAAGATTATGATAAAGGTCTTTTTAAAAGAGCTCTTAAAGAAAACAATATACGTGATTAAAAAGTCTATCTAATAAATTTTATTTATTTTCAATCAATTTTCTTATTTTTTTCATAAAAATATCACTACTAGATTTTTCAGCATTATCCTCACAATTTTTCTTGAATTTAAGTTTATCATTGAAATTCCATTTGGATAATTTGGTTATAGCATTTATAATCGCAGTTTTCTCTGGCTTAACCAAATACCCTGTTTTTCCATTTATGACGGTCTCTTTATGTCCTCCCTCATTCGTCGCTATAACCATTTTTCCTGCTGAATTTGCTTCAAGAACAGTCATCCCAAAATCTTCATCTTTTGACAAAGTTATAAATGCTTTACATTCGCCATATAATTTTTCTAATTCCTTTTCTGTGACCTCACCTATTATTCGTATGTTAGAAGGTAAATCCTTCAATACTTTTTTAGCATATGGCTCACTATGATCACCTTTCAGATATCCTCCTACTAGAATAAGTTTTTCATTGGGTAAATTTTTAAAAACTTCAATTAATAATTCTATTCTTTTATGAGGATAAAATCTTGATACTGCAAGATAAAAATCTCCATATTTCTTGAAGGAGTATTGTTTTATGGGAGGATTAATAACGACAGATTTTTTATGCCAATAATTTGTTATACGATTTTTGACGTTAGAAGAATTTGCAACATAGGTATCTACATATTTTAATTGTTTTTCGACTTTTGGTTTGTGAACACTTACCCAAAATAAAAAAGGTATTTTAGCATACCAAGGTGCAATATCATAAAAAAATTCTTTGCTATCATAAAACATTCTAACAGGTGTATGAACATAATATATATTAGGACGATGTTTTTTAGCAGCAAAGACACTCCAATTACCGCTCATAATATAAAGATCATATTTTGGAAAGTTTGCTCGAGAAAATAGTATTGATGCATGTATTTGCTTTAATATAGGTATATCAATTATATTTCCCAAACCAATAATATTGCAATGATGTATATTTATTTTTTTTATATTTTTCTCGTTTGTTACAGTTGTGATTATATCAGCGTTCAATCCGTGAGCTAATTCAAGAACTAATTTTTCTCCTCCACCGATGCTTCCGAAGTGATCGTGAAATATTGCAATTTTCATTTTAAGATATTCTTAATACTTCATCCTTAGTATTATTTTACGTATTGATATTCTCGTAATATTTTATTTATACTGTCAGTATTATTTATAAGTTGTTTTATCCTTTTGTATCCCCTAACACCCATTTTGTAAGTTAACGATTTATTATTGATTATTTTAATCATAACATCAGATAATTCTCCTCGAGTGTTTGGATTGAATAATAACCCTGTATGTTTATCTTTTACCAACCAAGATATGCCTCCGATATTAGCTCCGACTACAGCTACAGAATTCATCATTGCTTCAGCAGCTACCATCCCGAATTGTTCCATAAATAAAGATGGAACCACAACGAACATCGCACTATTATAATATTTTTTAGTATTATCGCTCCAACCTATAAAGACGACGTCATTTTCTAATTCTTTGAGTTTAACAAAAGATTTGAGTTGAGACTCTAACGATCCTTTACCGACAATCATTAGTTTTGGGAATACTAATCGTGGAAGTTTTTTATCAAAATATTTTTCGAATTTCTGCTTGGCTAAATAATACTCTTCCAATAGTATTGTTACTCCTTTATTATATTCTAAACTTCCAACATATAATATATTTTGACGAGTGTTTGCAGAAATATTTTTAATATTATTAGTTAATTTATAATAATTTAATATATTCGGAATGTATTCCGTATTTGTATATCCGCTATTTTTAACATATTCTTTTAACATAGGCGTAGGTGTTATGAATATATTAACTTTTGTTTTGAAGAATCTTTTTTTAATAAAATAAGTAAGTATTCTGGATAAAAATATTGGCCACGAACTTTTTTTATGTTTCAGCCAGCATTTTTTTCTAAATCCTGTCTTACATATTTTATTATCATTATGCGTATTCCAGCCTTCAGGACAAAACATTGAGTAATCATGCAAAGTCAATATTATCTTATGATTATTAACTGCACGTATTATGGTAGGGGTATAATTATTGATATTATGTAAATGTATAACGTCTGGATTAAAGTTTTTTATATAACGTCGCATTCGAAAAAATTTTGTCGGATTAAGTATATTCCTATAGAACTCTCTTATTAATGCATACCTAGATTCTTTTAAAACATAATAATCTCTACCAAGTGCATATTTAGGTCCGAATCCGAGCGAATGTACTGTGATTCCTCTTTTTTGCAGTAATTTTTTTAAGGCAAAAAACTGTTTTTCTGCTCCTCCAGAATTATAGTGTCGCTCGTTAATTAACAATATCTTCAACTTATTTAACTGTTTTTTTTTCATTATAGCTCACTATTTCTTTTTGTTCCAAGAATGCTAAGCATAAATCCTGAAAAAATTGTTTGAATTCCGAGTACAATTATCGTTAATGCAAATACACTTTTTTCAAAATCATTTAATCTACCAAAGTTAGTGTGTATCCACTTGAATATAATACTTACACCTAAAATTATACCTATTAATACTAATACAAACCCAAAAAGCATAGATTTTTCTAAATTTATTTGTTTATGAATTTTCAAAATTAATTTATCTGATTCATCAAAAATAGTCATCTTGTAAGTTTTTGCATATATCCATAATTGCATTATGTTAAATCCCATTATGGTCATGAGACTGCCAATAATTACTGGATGTGTTACAAATGTTATTCCAAAAATAGTTATACTCTGAAACATTAAAATAATCATTAAAAATATTCCTAATACGAATAAAGATATTCCAGGGATTA
>Ga0265322_10000016_pt1 | contig 116673 bp, 146 predicted proteins | sample 41222metaG_FD_193584 | JGI IMG/M metagenome (GOLD analysis project Ga0265322, IMG submission 193584) | Rhizosphere microbial communities from Carex aquatilis grown in University of Washington, Seatle, WA, United States - 4-12-22 metaG | ecosystem: Host-associated > Plants > Roots >...
CACGTGCAACGTATGCAGCCTCATGGGAGTACGGTAACTATCTCCTATCCCGCCTTGCTGCAGATGGCGTTGAGAAGATTGCGGCCACTATGGACGCAACTATCCTTAGTAAGGAAGCAGCTGGTGCAGTAGGTAAGGATCAGTATAAGCCTGCGGCTCCTCATGCTCCTTCTAAACTAAAGAAAACTGATGAGCAGGGTGTAGATATGGACGGTGGTGGATTCCCTGCGACTCCTCAGGCTGGTTCCGGTAAGGAATGGCCTTCACAGAAGTCTATCGGTAAGGATCAATATAAACCCGTTGGTAAGGGTAAGAAAGCTTCCGATGAAGCTGGTCTAGAAGTTAAGGCCGGTCCTATGGAAGGACTCGATGGTGTTGATGGTATGAACCACCCTCATGAGGAATCTCATGAAGATAAATCAGGTGCATGTATGTGCGCCATGAAGTGTTCAGCTATGTGTCCTCCAGCTTGTGAGTGCGCAAGTCACAAGGTTGAAGCTGCTGCCCCTATGGCAGCTCCGATGGATATGCCTCCTGCAAAAGCTCCTGCTCCTATGCCTATGAAGGAAGCTCCTATGGACATGCCGAAAGACATGCCTAAGGAACATAAAGAGCACAAGGCTCCTGAAGATAAGAAGCCGGAGATGCCTGGAGAACCTAAGGATCACAAAGAGCCTAAGAAAGAGGACCATAAAGCTCCTGAAGATATGTCTGACGAAGAGAAGCTAGAGCATGTTGAAAAGATGCTTGACGCTATGACTCCTGCAGACAAGCTAAAGAAGCCTATGGAAGCTCTACACAAGGCCCTTGAGAAATTTGACGCGGCAATGCAGAAGCAGATGGAAGCTGATGCTAAGGCAGCCGAGAAGGAAGAGGCTGCTGCCAAGAAGGAAGAGGAAAAGCAGGCGAAGGAAGACGAGAAGAAAGAGAAGGCGGAAGCTAAGGAAGAGGCTAAGGCTGAGAAAGCTGAAGCTAAGTCCGAAAAAGCTGCTCCTAAAGAAGAGGCTCCTAAGAAGGACGACAAAAAGGATGAAGCCCCTAAGAAGGAAGCAGATGCTGAGGCCCCTAAGACAGAAGAGAAGGAAGCTTCTGCGGACTCTAAACTCGATGCCGAGAAGAAGGATGTCGCTCTAGCTGAACATGCTAAGAAAGATATTTCTGAACTTGGTAAGCATGAGAAGGCAGAAGTTAAAGAGATGGAACATGCCGCTTCTAAGTCTGACAGAGAGTTACAGCTCGAAGCTGAGTTGACGACCCTCCGCGCCGAAAAATCTATGCGTGCAAAAGCTGAGTTCTGTAAGCAGGTTGTCTCTACTATGATCGACAAGAGACTCGTGACTGCAGACGAAGCCGATGTTCAGAAGTTAACAACAGATGGTACGCCGTTGTTTGATGCTCGTGCACAGGCCTTCAAGCTAGCCGCTGATCGCCAGCACGCGCTGTTGCTCAAGATGGACAACTCTTCGTTGAAGGCGTTCGCAGAGTCCATTGAGAGGATCGCAAAGCCCGCTGGGACGAATACTACTGCGTCATACAGACTAACCAACCTTCCGTACACGGGTGGTTCAGAAGCTGATTGGCTCAAGGGTATTTGTGACAATATGGGTTCTCAGAAGGGACGCTAACCCATCTACAATTTAGGGTTTGCAAAGCGGCTGACAAGGTAATAGCTACCCAAGATAGATTGCTTGGGAACGCAAAGTAACGTAAAAGTAAAAGAATCGTAAATCTAAGTTACATTTAATAGGAGAAAAACAAGATGGCTATTCAAGTTATTAAGGAAGTCAATCGAGATGCAGGTTATTCCGTAGCTAGTGGTGCAACCATTATCGCCGGGCAGCCTCTCGAGCTGTTCCCTGACTCCAACACTGTTCGGCCCTACTCTGGCGTGTCTGGTTCTTTGCCTCTCGGACTAGCCTCAGACAGCAACCTGATGTTTCCGCTACAAGGTGCAAACGGTCTTACAGCTGGTGCAGGTTATGACTATACTAATTTCGATCGCGGTGGTCTAGTAGGCGCGTTCGTAAACGGTGGAGAATTCGCGTTGTCTGCAGATGTATATGCAGCTCCGACGGGAACTGTATACCCATACAATCCAACGGATACGTACACGCTAAACATGCCCGTCACGGCCGATTCATCTGGTCTAATCAGAGGTGGCGTTCCGGCTTCTGCTACGAATCCAGTAATTGGTACGGTTATGGCAGTAACAGGCTCCGCGCCCGTGACGCTGCTACAAATCAAGCTACTTAACGCGTAAGTTAAATAGTATATAATATTAGGAGAAATGCAAATGAGTGACATGAATGCAGTTCCTGCAGATGAGCAGATTTTTGGTCTGAACCTTACTGCTTCGCAGGTTGAGGAAAGACTTACTCGTCTCATGAATTCTCCTGGTGGGCGTCAGACAATCGCTCAGCAGATGCTCTCGCCGCTAAAGAGAGACTTGCTGTTTGAAGGTCGGATTCGCCAGTTGTATCAGACGTATAAGCTCGCTATGGGTGAGGAAGCCGTATTCGACGCAGACTTGGACGTTCCAGCAGCTAGTATTTCGGTAGAAGGTTTGCCGCAGCAGCTAGAAGTTAAGTCAGATCGTATCCGCGTTGAAACTTCGCCTATTACTGTTCGCCCCTTAGTTCGTTGGAATGAGTCGAATTTCCGTAAGTTCGACATTCTGAATCGGGCACAGGAACGTGCTAAAGCGTCTATCCAGCTCCAGGAAGATTCTCGAGGTTTTAATCTGTTGCAGTATGCCGCAAGTCTAACAAACCAGCCGAACGTAGCGTCCCTAGCGGGTACTACTGCGGCTTCAAGTAATCCATCACTTCTTACCGATACGTCGGGTAAGTTGTCTCAGGAAACTCTTGTCAATGCAATCGTTACGCTTCGTTCTAAGCTAGTCCCTTGCAGCAAGATTTTCTTGAACCCAATTCGTTCCGCTGACCTTATGTTGTTCAATACGGTTATCGGTTCTGCGGGTGGTGCTGGTATCTTCGCGCCGAACTTCCAGGATCAGGCTCTTAAGGCTGGCCGCGTTGGAAACATTTGGGGCGTAGAAGTCCTCGAAGACATCATTGTTCCTTCCGCACAGGTGTATGTCCTCGCGCCGGCTGATTACCTTGGTGTACTAGCCGTTCGTACGGATCTATCTGTTGAGACCCTGAAGGATTCTAACAAGTTCGCGGACGTGTTCGCGATCTGGGAAGATGTAGGGTTCGTGATCCGCTTCGCGAAGGGTATTGTACAGATTACCGTAAGCTAATTAGTAATCCGCATAGCTTATTTAAAGATTACCTCAAACGGGGGAGTTGGGAAGTAAATCTCCCAACTCCCCCCTTTGTTTTATATATGGTCCGATTTGACGTTCGAGTAATAGATGGTTCGGAATGTGTCGTAGGTTCACGAGTTGGTATTTCTCGCATCGTGGATGTATGTTACGAAATTTGTCTTACATCTACGTTAAAAGTAACGGGACGCCGTAACTTAAAAATGCGTTTAATAAATCTCTCGGAGAAAACAAAATGGCATTAGTACCTAAAGTCATTACAAGTCTAATTAATGAAGAAATTATTTTAGACGACGTAAGAGGTTTTGCAGGCGGAGAGGTTCGTATTCCCGCTCTAGCTGCTAATCTTGATCTTACCACGATGGCAACAGAAGATGCTTTGGCAGCTTCTTTCCATCTAGCACACATCGCTAATGTAGGAGATGTTACGGTTAACCAAGGTTTTACAGTTGGGGTACCTTTTCCTGCAGCGCCGTTCACAGGTAATCCATATCCTGATGCATCTATGGGTTATGCTCTTTCAGCTTCTTCCACAATTACCAACGTAGGTGCTTCGGTAATTACAGGAGACCTTGATCTTTATCCTGGAACTTCAGTAACTGGCTTTCCTCCAGGAGTTGTACATGGGGCGCAAAATATTGCTAACGCTACTGCCCAGTCTTCACAGGCATCAGCTCTAGCAGCATTTACTGCAGCTAACGCACTTGGCGGTGCAACAGTTCTTACAGGAGATCTACATACTCATAGTCCCTTAGCTCCTGGCGTCTATTCGTACGCTTCATCTGCAGCCTTGACGGGAACACTAGTATTAGCGGGTTCTCCCTCTGATACATGGGTTTTCCAGATTGGTACTACGTTAACAACCGCATCTGCTTCTGTAATGTCCATGTCGGGCGGAGCAGTAGCGAGTAACGTACTCTGGGCAGTAGGCTCTTCAGCTACTCTCGGTACAGGTAGTACATTGGAAGGAAATGTTATCGCTGACGCAAGTATTTCTTTGAACGGCGGTAATACAGTTAATGGACAGTTGGCAGCTCTTACCGGCGCGATTACAATCGCAGGCGCTAGTACGGTCACTGCTCCTAGTAGCTTCAATGGCGTAACGTGGGCGTAATTAGGTAGTTTTAATCAGGGCGCTGGTCCCCTTCATAGGCCAGCACAATTTTGTTTTAGTAACGATACGAACGGAGAAATAAAATGGATTTAAGCAACGAGAAGTACAAATGCGCTATTCAAAGCGGTGAAGGACTAATTTTAGTAGACCTTTATATTCGGACCGCTGATAATAAAATTTTACGCCCTGTAAAGTTACAGAAGGGCGAGTATGTTCCTAATGAGGCCGTAGATGCCTCCGACATTTTAAAATCACGCCTTGGCGGGTCTCTAGGTAGATCTATCAAGATGGGTTGGATTGTTGTTGAGAATCCCGCTCTCCCCGCTGAGGTAGAGAAGAAAGAAGTTCCTGCTATGGATGTTCCCAAAATGACCAATGCAGGCATTACTGAAGTAGCCGCAGGCATTGTCAAGCCTAATCAGATATCAAATCCGATTTCCGGAGTAGTTACGCCAAGAGAAAATAGTCCTTGGCCTAAAGATACAGAACTACCTGTAATTCAGTTGATGTCCGATAAGGATTCTAGGACTGATAATTCTATGGCTATTACAGAAACATCTCATCTTAAAAAAGATAACTAAAATATCATGTCAGAATATAATCTACAACCCTCCTACCCTGATGTAAGCGCTCTAACAACCAACGACAAGGCTATCTCTGTAGTCTATGGCCGTGTTCCTGTAACAGGGGTCTTAGTTCCTCTCCAAGTAGATGCTTCTGGCGCTTTAGTCACTACTGGAGGTGGTGGAGGCGGAACTCCTAGTGGCCCCGCTGGTGGAGATCTATCTGGTACTTACCCTAATCCAACAGTAGACATAGCTACTAATATTCGTGGAGGAAGTCCCTCAGAGCTCCTAATTCAAACGGCCTTTAATACTACTGGTTTCGTAGCTGCAGGGGCCGTAAATCAAATTCTGTCACTTAACATTGCAGGTAATCCTATTTGGACGATTGCTCCTGCAATCAGTGCGCAGTTTATGACCTCATTTCCTACCCTTAACCAAGATACTACAGGTACTGCAGCTATAGCGAACTCGTTAGCTACTTCTTCTTCTCCGGTTAGTGTAAGTGCAGCTGTTCCTCCTACAATAGGTCAAACTTTGGTGGCTACCGATGCTACTCATGCTACTTGGCAAACTCCTTCTGCTGGAGCTCCTGCGGGTTCAAACGGTGAAATACAATTTAATAACTCAGGAGTTTTTGGAGCGTCTAATGAATTTTCAGTAGATCTGAGTGGAAATGATCCATTAATTTTCTTAGGAAATGGGGTTGGTACTGCAGGGGCTTATACATATCTTTCAGATCACGATCAATTTACTGTATACTCCAACTATAATGTTAATTTGGATGCTCAACTATATCCTATAGGTTCTTCGTGGATTATGACGATGGGTCCGGGAGGAGGAGGTTTCCATCTTAATAGGGCTGCTCCCGGTACTACTGCTTTTAATCCCTACTTTACAGTAGATGAAGCAGCACAGGTAGGTATAGGTGTTGGAAATAATGCTCCCCGTACAACTTTAGACGTACTAGTAGGATCTCCGAATACTCTAGGAGATGCCCTAACTGCTGCTGTTATTACAGCTGGAACTCCCGTAAATCCTTCTGCAGGACAGCTTTCAATTCAAGCTAACGACGATCAGGCAGTGGATATGGGCGGAGTACTCACCTTTGTTGCACGCTATATCACAGGAGACCCTGGTGGCGCGGCAATGGCTGCCATAAGAGGTGCGAAAGAAAACGGTACTTCAAACGATCTAAATGGATACCTCTCCTTTCATCCTAGGAGACAAGGGATAAGCTATGATTTCCCTCAGTCTGAGAGAATGCGCTTAACGTCCCAAGGATTCTTAGGTATCAATACAACTACTCCTAGTGCTCTCCTAGATGTAGAGGGAGCTTCAGGAACTACTCTTAAGATTGTAGATACTAACCAAGGTGCAGGTAAGGTCTTAACATCCGATGCTTCAGGTAATGCCAGTTGGCAAACTCCGTCTGCTCCGATTATGCCTTATGGTTATTTTTATGCTCTCATGCCTGGAGATAACGCGGCAACTGTTGCTCAAGGTACTGCAATTGAATTCCCTCAAGATGGAGCAGCGAATGGAATTGTTAGGTCAAGTGCTACTCAGTTTACCTTACCTAATACAGGTACCTATGAAGTTTCCTGGCAGGCAAGTATTAATGAAGCTTGCCAAACCGTTCTATGCATTAATGGTGTAGAGCAAGCTCATTCTGTAGTGGGCCGTGCTACAGGTACTAACCAGATTTCAAATACAGTATTGATTACGGCTACTGCGGGCGATCTAGTAAGTATTCAGAACCCTGCAGCTACTGCTACAGTATTAACGCTGACACCTAACGCAGGAGCGGGAGCAGTTTCACCTGTTTCAGCTTCAGTGGTAATTAAGCAACTTCAATAAACTATGACATATAACCTAAAGCCTTCATATCCTAACGTAAGCGTTTTAACTACCAATGATAAGGCTATTTCCGTATTATATGGCAGATATACTGACGGTACATTGATTCCAATTTTAATTGATAGCTCAGGCACTGTAGCTACAGCTAGTGGCAACGTCCTTGCTTTTAACAGTAATCCTAGTGTAGGAGGGTCTCCTACAGAAGCTTTAACTATACCTGGACTTCTAGGTACAGACACTATCTTAGCAGTTACTCAGGTAACTCCTGGATCTATATCTACCTCTTCTATCGTAGGATATTCAGGGCAAGCAAATAACGCTTTAACTGTTCAGTGGACTGCTAACGAAGGATCAGGCGCTGTCGTAAGGGTAATGGTTAATCGGTAAAATATAACTATGGCACAAACTAAAGTCACCGCCGAAGATATTACTTCTAATGTAGAACTAGTCCCCGCTCCTGGAGGATCTCCTCTTGTTGCAGATGGAGCGGGTAACGCAGTTTGGTACGATAATAGTGGGCAGGACTATCAGATACTATTTCCAGATCCAGGCCTTAATACTACGCCTTGTGGAGGTCCTGATGGATTTGACTCTACTAGCATAAGGGTAGACGACTCAGGCAATATTAAGCCGGGCGAAAACTTATTTGATCTAATAAATATTTCAGGAAATCTTACGCAAGGTAATCCGGCAAGCTTAGTACTTAGTTGCGTATCTAGTCCTCTTACTACGGGAAGTATGTCACTTGTATGGGATGGCCAAATTAATGGGTGGTCAGGTACATGGACTCTATCTCCTAATTCAGGCCCTGTAGTAATTACAATAGGTCTTAATGGAGCTGGAGGTTCTCTCGTCTCTGACCCTTCAGCAAAGACTATAGCTTTCTGGGAGGAAGGAGGATTCCTATTTAACGATCCTAACTTATCATGGAATCCTTCTACTCACACTCTAGGGTTAGGAAGTTTAGGATATCCAGAAGTTTTCTTATCGGCCACAGATGTTAGTGGTAGAGGCCTTCTCTTTGAAACTACTACCGGTGCGGGTATCCATTGTAATGATTGCTTATTTTTAGCTACTAACGTAGCAGCTCCGGATCAGGATTGCTTTTTAGCCCTAGAATCGCCGGCAGCTCAGTGGTTGGTAGTTTCTGAAAACTCCGATGGTGCATTCAAAATTTCATACAATACCTCACCTAATCCTGTAACAAGTCCGCTATACATCGGAGTAGCTGCTCCTAATGATTGTATACATGTTTCTAGCGCCGGAATCGTAGGACTTGGAAATAATAATCTCCAAGTAAATACTAGTGGTGACTTAATAAAGATTAAGAATGTATCCTATAGCTGGCCTTCTGCTCAGGCTGCCCTATCAAACTACGTATTAACTAATGATGGTTCAGGAAATCTGTCTTGGGGTCCGGGAGGAGGCGGAGGAGGAGGTGGAGGTACTTATTCTCGTGTAAACGCTACCGGAAATAGCGCTACAACGGTTTTTACTGTACCTACGTATACTTTAGGGAACAACGCTCTCTTAGTTTATAATGATGGAGTACTGCTAACTAAGACTGTAGACTATGCAGAAACTAGCACTACATCTATTACCTTTACAATCGCGCCCGTAACAGGAGCGTCGTTATCTTTCATAGTAGCTACTGCAGGTGCTGTGGGTAGCTTAAGTGGCGGAACCGCCGGAGAAGTACCTTACCAAGCGGCAAGTGGAGTTACTTCCTTTACATCTGTAGGTACTACAGGACAGGTATTAACTTCAAATGGAGCAGGAGCCCCTACGTGGACTACTCCTGTAGCCTCAGCAGCAGGTTCATCTACCCAGATTCAGTACAATACTGGGGGCTTATTCGACGCTAGCTTTAAACTCATTTGGGACAATACTAATAGTCAAGAATCTATCTTAGGGCATTCTTCAGGCGCTTTTACAAATGGTGCCCTGTCACTCACTGTTTATAATGGTGCAGGAGTTTATCCTGTTCCAGCAGGAGTATCTTTAGGTGATAGTGTTGTAAGTGGATTTGGTGCTGGAAACATCCATATTACCGTCTCGGATAACTTCGGATCTCGCCCAGCCTTAACAGCTAAGTCCACGAGCGGTGTTACTAACGTAGGTATCGGTACAGTTACTCCTTCTGCTTTTTTCTCTGTAGGGCCTTCCTCACAGTTCAGCGTTGATAATGCAGGTAATGCAACGGCCGTTTCATTTACAGGTCCTTTAACGGGTAATGTTACTGGAAGTGCTTCGGCAGTGGCCGGAATTACTGTTTCAGGGACTCCTTCTACAAGTCAGATACTAACAGCTACATCTTCCACTACTGCCAATTGGCAAGCCCCGGCGGCTCCAGCAGCAGCAGGATCTACAGGGGCTGTTCAGTTTAATTCTGCGGGATCTCTTGCAGCAGATACAACTAACTTCTTTTGGAATAATACGAGTAAGGCGTTAGGTATTGGAACATCTTCACCGAATGCGGCAGCAATCGTTGATCTAACTTCTACCACACAAGGTTTCTTACCTCCGAGAATGACTACCACTCAGAGAGATGCTATTGCAAGTCCTCCTTCAGGACTTATTATTTATAATATTACTACGGGAGAATTAGAAACTTTCGTATAAGAGGAAATTACCATGGGATGGCAACCGTTAAGCTCAGGATCGAAAACATTAAATTTTCAAGAATTTACTTCCTCAAATACTTGGACAAAGCCTACAGGGGTTACCTCTGTGTGGGTATATCTTGTTGGGGGTGGAGGAACAGGCGGCTCTGGCGGCGGAGGCGGCTTCACTGTAGTGAGTGGGAAAGCGGCGGGCCATGGAGGTGGAGGTGGTGGAGGCCAGATAATTTATAAGCCCGTAACTGTCGCGGGAAATGTCTCCGTAACTATTGGTGGAGGAGGTTCTCCTTCATCATTCGGATCTCTAAGTGCAGCTGCCGGAAATAATGGAACAGCAGGAGCTCCTAGTGCCCTCGATAGCGGTACTACTTTAGGTACAAGTGGTACGTGGGGAGGGCCAGGCGGATCAGGTGGTGGCGGTGGAGCAACTGCCGGATCTAGCGGTACCCTAGGAGGCTCCTTCGATGGAGCTAGTATACGTAGTGCAGGCGGAGCTAGTGGAGATGGCGGGGCATCATATGGGGCAGGAGCTGCAGGGGTTACTATTAGTGCTGGAGCTGGCTCAGGTATTAACGGAAACGGAGCAGCTAACAATACAGGAGGAGGCGGCAGTGGCGGAACTGGAGCAACTGCAGGTAACCTTGCTAATGGAGCCGGAGGAGCTGGTGGATCGGGCTACTGTCGCGTTGAGTGGTACGCCTAAAGGAAATTACTATGACTGAATATGCTCAAATAAATAATAATTTAGTTACTTGGGTAATCGTGGCAGATGCTAACCATATCGCTACACGTACTGACGGACCGTGGGTACTTACTCCAAGCCATGTCGAGATAGGTTATTCTTATCAAAATGGAATTTTTTTATCTCCTCTACCTTCGTCAATGTCTTTAGTAGGGGGAGATATTCTAGCTCTAGTTACTACAGTTGTAGCTGATTCTGACTATACTTATCAGTGGCAGAAAGATGGTGTAGATATGGCTGGCGAAGTGAGATGCTCGTACGTTGTAGGAAACGTTTCATCTGGAGATGCGGCTACCTATACATGTAATGTCACTTGCGGAGTAACTACAGCAAGTACCTCAATAGTAGTAACAGTATCATAATTTATGACTAATATACATCCTATCCTACTTACGCAGACAGGTACTGCTCCTACAACAGGGCAGGTATTGACTGCTACTTCTACTACAGCAGCTAACTGGGCCACTCCTACGGGAGGAGCTCCTAGTGGTTCTGCTGGCGGAGATTTAGCAGGGACCTACCCTAACCCGACTGTAATAGCTGTTGAATCAGCTACTACTCGTATCGTGTTAAATGGAGCCACAGCTCCTACTAACGGTCAAGTACTAACCGCTACCTCAGGTACAGCAGCTAACTGGCAAACTCCTGTATCGAGTTATCTATCTCTATCCGGAGGTACTTTAACAGGTCCTCTATTTATAAATGGAGCAACTGCAGGTATTACTCCTTTGATTTTAGAAGGGCCTTCGGCAACGGCCCACCAACCCATTTTAGAATTCTTAGACACTACAACTAGTGCCTCTTCTTACATCGGTTTCGCGACACAAATATTGTCAGGTGCAGCTACTGATGATATGGGAATTCGTTCTGCAGCTGCTTTATCTTTCGGTACAAATGGAAGTGCTACTGTACGTATGTATATGGATACGAGCGGTAACGTATCCATTGGATCTAGTTCTCCGGGATCTCTTCTAGATGTAGTAGGAGCTATTCGCGGTAAACAATTTACAGATACTACTAACGCAATTGGTTCTTCAGGATCTTCTCAGACTATTAACTGGACTTCCGGAGCTATAGTTACTACTACCCTTACAGCTAACTGCAGTATAACTTTTTCAGGGGCAATTGCAGGACAGACTCTTACTATGTTCTTAACGCAAGATGGTACAGGCTCGAGAACAGTTACTTGGTCGTCATCCCCAAAGTGGCCGGGTGGAACAGCTCCAACATTAACTACAACGGCTAGCAAAACGGATATTATTACTATGTACTACGATGGTACTAATTTCTGGGGTTTCACGGGCGGGCAGAACTACTAACATGAGATTAGGTACTGCAATAATGGCGGAGGCTTTATCGAATACTAAATCTACTATAGATACTATAGTAGCTACAGTTAGTATTGGAGGCCAACCTGAGGGCCTCGCCTATGATGGTAATACCCACGTATGGGTTTCTAATCTTACAGGTCAAACAGTTTCTAGAATAAACATAGCTACGAATGTTATTGATTCCGCTCCTACGTTAGGAGGGGATCCTAATTATACGATGTATACCCATTGGCGTATGTGGATGGCCCGGTTTATTTTTAATGATTCTGCGGTATATGATTCAACAACAGTGACCTCTGTAACTACAGCAAATCTTCCTTATGCGGGTTCTAATACTCAACTTGCTTACGACGGATTACATGCTTGGGGGATATATAATACGGGTAGCGGATTTACTCCAGCTAAGTTCGACGCCACTACTGGAACACTTGTATCTTTCGTACCTACTGTTAACGGAAGCGCCACTTCTGGTCCTATCTGTTTTGACGGTACTTATATTTGGTGTGCCTATGCATTTCCTATTCTGAAGAAAATAGATCCTGTGGCTATGACAGTAGTAGCTACTGTTAATGTAAGTGCCGCTTTTAATAACTTTGGAGATCTATACTTTGGGGGAGGCTATGTATGGGTATCTGACAATTTTGGTTCCTTATTTAAAATAGATCCTAATTCTCTTGCTATAACTCAGATCGCTATCTCCGGACAAGGAATGGGAATGGTCTATGCTAATGGATATTTATGGTTAGTAGACGATTATACTTATACCCTCTTAAAAATAAATGTTAGTTCAAACACCATAGTTAAAACTATAACAGGATTTAATGTTCCCTTTGCAGTAGATTACGATGGAACTAATCTATGGGTAGCTAATAACGGTAATGGTACCGTAAGTAAAGTATATATAGGTACAGACTCAGCTAGTGGGAATATCGTAAGCACAGTATCTTTAACTGCAGGTTCAAATCCTACAGCTGTTTGTTTTGACGGGGCAAATATTTGGTCGTCTAATCAAACTACTAATAAAGTGACTAAGATTTTAGCTTCTACAGGAGCTATTGTAAATAGTTATTCAGTAGGTACGAGTCCTCAAGATATTTGCTTTGATGGAACTAATATTTGGACGGCTAATAGCGGTAGTAATAATGTAACTAAAATTTTAGCCTCTACCGGTGCAGTAGTTAGTACCCCTTCAACGCAGTCGATTCCCCAAAGTATCTGCTATGATGGTACTTTTATTTGGACGGCTAATCGTGGAAGTGACTCCGTAACAAAGATCACTGCCTCAACTGGGGCTGTCGTAGGTTCCTACCCTGTAAATCAAGTTCCTGAGTACCTTACAGTTGTAGGAAATAAAATATGGGTATCATGCCTTATCAACGGCTATGTTGATTCAGTAGATCAATCTACGGGTACTAGTACCACTCTCGTAGCTTTAAATGCAGGAGGGGCTCTCGCAGGCCCCATGTATTACGATGGGTTATACGTTTGGTTATGCAATGGAAGTACTATAATACAGATGAATTCCTCTACGGGAGCTGTAATAGCTACCTTCCCTTCAGGAGCTGTAGCCGCCGCAGGGACAGTTCCTGTGGGACCCTATTTATGGGTGCCTGACGACAATAACGGAGCAGGAGTATCTAAATTACTGGCCTCCACTATGACAGTACTTAATACTTATCCGACAGGGGCGGGCTTCGTAAATAATCGTAAGAGTGTTTTTGATGGGACCTATTTATGGATCCCTCAGTTTAGTAATGATACTGTAACAAAGATGGCTGTTTAAAGGAATTACCATGTCAATTAATGAAGGCAAATTAAGCGAGAAGGAGCAGAAGCTAGTTAATGAGTGCAAGATCCTTATGCCTGAACGTTTTCGGGCGACAGCGACCGATGATCGTATCCTTCAATTCATAGAAATTGTTATTGCTGACATCAACGTAATACCTCCTCTAAGCACTTATAACGCGCAGTCATTGCCCGATGTGATTCGCCCTATAGTTCGTTTCGGTGTTTCTATGTACGCTGAGATTTTTCAACAAATGCGCGCTACCTTAGACGACTTTACTTGGAGCGACCAAGGCGTGACAGTGGCTATTGATCAGACGGCTAAGATCAATATTTCCCTAACTAATATGACTCGAATCTACGAGCGTATGATTACTAACTATAAAAAGACTCAAATCTTCAATGCAGGTGCCTCACTAGGTACCCCTCGATTTAATACGGCATTAGGTCAGTTCTTAAAGATCGCGCTAGGTACGTCATTCCTCTGGAATAGTCCGTAACATTGTCGTAGCAATAGTATAGATCTATTATAGTAATAACAGGGACACTATCATGCAAAAACTAGGTAAGTTATCCGACAGTGAAGCTAATAGTACGGCGCCTCTAAAGGGGTCGTACCGTGTTGTTTTGGATATGGACTTCACAACGGGGGCCACGCTAGCGAACCTAGATGCTTCCCTGAAAGCTCTAGGAGCTGTTGATATTTCTATTGAAAAATATCAAGCCCCTGTAAAGTTCTTCACTGGAGAGCCTGTAGAGCTCACAGCGCATTTCAAATGTCAAAAGCCTATTTACGTAGACGCATACCAAAATTTAATTATTTCAGATCAGTTAGCGGACAGCAATGTTTCTTCTGCAGGTGAGTATGAAGTAACTATTCCTAAAGGAATTGTTGCCGAAGTCAATAAGTCTTCATCAGAAGATGAGGTAGAACTGTTATTTACAGGCTCTGTCATTGAGTTTAATGAGAAAGTAGCCTATCTAGGTATCATTAGAGTACCTAGTTGCTTAGTGAGGAAATCTTACTAACATGGCGATGCCTAGTACAGTAAGTGGCGTTCAAGTTACTAATCTATTAAGTGGATTTCGGTTTTTAGTTGAATGGGATCTAAATAATGGTGGAGAAGTAGTAACTGCTTATAAAGTTTTCAGATCCCCTAATCAGGGACATGGATATAGCCTAGTTGCTACAATCACTTCTCCCGGATTTCAGTATGTTGATAAAGTACCTTTTACTTACGGAGCAGTTTTTTATTACAAAGTAATAGCTATAAACGCTAGCGGTATCATGGGTGATATTACGCAGGCTGAAGCTGTTACTGATGAAACATTTGACGATTTTGATGAAAAGCCTTTTAGATCAGTAGCTATTGGTCCCGACTCGTTTGTCTTTAATGAAATTCCAGGTGGGCCGTTAGATAATACTAATTTTACGTTTACAACAGCTCAATATTTTAGAGCAGGAACTTTACAAGTTTATATAGATGGTATGAGAGTTCAGCCTACTAAAGTGTATACGGAAGGGGCTGATCAAAAGAGTTTTACATTGGTAGCTACAGCTCCTACGCCAGGCTCGGTTAATCCTATACTAGCAATTTCAAACAGCTCAGGGCTATGGCCTCCTAGCGCCCCTAACGATTTTATAATGGTAGATTATCTAGCACTCTAATGATTAGAAAAGAAGGAGACGTAATCGAGCTTAAGTCGGAAGTTAAAGTGCTAAAAGCGTTTGCTATTGAAGATCAGATTTACTACGTAGTTAGACCTGTTAATACGTACAGTGAGTCTCTTTGGATTATTGCAGGCGACGGTTCACCTCTTAAAATTACTACCGAAATTTTGGAAAAGGCCTCATTAGCTGTAGCTCACATAATTGATGAAGAGGCGGATAACTAATGTCTCATTTACAGATACTCCCCGCTATTGCAGAACGCGTTGACCCCTTAGTAGAACGCTTTCTCGATATGCGGAATAAGTTTCAGTGGATGATGGGCGTAGGCGGAGAAACAGTACTACTCTATCAGCGTCGTGAGCAAGGTAAGCTTTGTCCCTTCTACGATCCTATTCGTAGGCAACATAGACAGGATATCGATGAGGTTTGTTTTGGTACTAACTTCGTCGGAGGATATTATCCCCCTGTATCGATTTTTGTTAGTATTAATCAACCAGGCAGTCAGCAGAAGATTAGATTATATGAAGAAGGTCTTCGTAGAGAATTCGTTCCTACATGCTGGGCTCTCTGGGAACCTATCTTAAAAAATAGAGATTTTATCGTTCGTAGAGATGGTTCAAGACTTTGGATTACTGATGTTACTACAAGTCGCTGGAGACATCATACTCTTAGAAGCCTTTTTAAAGTAGAAGAGATTGAGCGTAGTGAGCAGATCTACAAGATTCCGTTACCAGGTATTTTTCCTGGAATTAGCAGTGGGGGTTCATACTAATGACTCAAGAAGAAAGATCCTCCTACAATAAAGCTCATTATCTAGCTAATAAAGAAAAGAAGCTTGCTCATGCTAAACAATATTATAAAGATAATCAAGCGGAAAGAGACGCGCATGACAAGGAATATAAGACTAGGTATTCGGCGGTAAGAACTTCTTATCGTAAGGCGCGAAGACATACTCCTGAAGGCCTTCTTTCCATATTAAAGCAGCGGTGTAAGAAAGCTGGAACTACTATTGAACATTATAATTCGCTCTCTAAAAAGTGTTCTTTTACGCATTGTGAAGCGATCGAACCTGGAGGCAATGGTGATTGGCATCTAGATCACGATCATGCGACCGGAAAGTTTAGAGGCTTACTTTGCGCAAGACATAATCGCCTGTTAGGGGATGCTCGGGATAGTAAGATAGATTTACAAGATGCGGTAGACTACTTAGGGAGAATATAAATCATGCCAGTTCCTAGTCAACCCGTTACACCGCCTATTCTTACCGGACCTGTTATCTCTCGTAGAGTAAGAGATGCTATAGTTGTTAACTTAAGAAATCAGTTTGCCTTGGATCCTGTGTATCCTTACATTGAGAATCCAGATGGTACTCTTAATATTAATACTACGGCTCCTTATACTCAGATCGCTATTAACGATGCAACTCCTATAGATTTTTTAATCTACCCTTGTATTACGGTAGAGAATCTCTCAGGTGAAGAGCACAGATTTTTGCAGCAAGATTATTTCGAACAGTTTAAAGATGCGAACGGAAACGTTTTCAATCGCCGCGGTGCGCCTATGACGATGGAAGTAACCATCAAGGCGAAGGCGCTTGACACAGTTGTAAGAGATCAAGTTCTAGATAGGCTTTATGAAAGGTTCAAGATACTCACCGACTATTTGTCTGCCAGCGGTGTAGGAGTAGTAAAGACCAGCTTACTAGCAGATGACAGAGAATTCCCTTATGACAGATGGATTTATACTTCGGGAATTCGTATGACGCTGTACGTAGAGTGGACTGAAATCAATCCTATCGGTGCTACTCTTAAAAAGATTACTGGTACAGTAACTACTGAGGATCAGGCAATTAGTGAATCCTTTAAACTTTAAATAATTTAAACAATACTTTGGAGAAATAACAATATGGCAAATAATCCTCCGTTATCCGCAGAAGGCGCCGAGTCGGGAGTAGTGGTAGAATTTGTACCCTCTACTGCTCAGCCCAATATCTCTGGCGGAATTAGAACTGTAGCCCTTATCGGAACCGGTAAGACTACTAAGACTCTAACTGCTACTCTTACTAGAGGAGCTCCAGCTACACCCTTAGCTCCCGGAGCACCTGACTTAGCTTCGGCTTTGCCCTATGCTATCTTAGCTGCTTCAACTGTTACTAACGTAGGAGCTTCAACGTTAGTAGGAGATCTAGGTCTTTTTCCAGGTACTTCTGTTACAGGGTTTCCTCCAGGCACATTATCTGGTGCCGAGAATATCGGTAACAGCTTAGCTCAGCAGGCTCAAGTCGATGCTACTGCAGCTTATACCAATCTAGCTCTACGCGTAGGAGCTATTGATGAAACTGGTAACGACCTCAACACTATTACCGGACCCGGTCTCTATAAGTGGACATCTTCTGCAGCTCTCACAGGGACGATGACTCTGACGGGGTCAGCTACTGATGTAGTTATCTTTCAAATTGGTAGTACTCTAACTACGAGTTCTTCTCCGGCTGTAGTACTTGTAGGTATTTTACCTCAGAACGTATTCTGGCAGGTAGGCTCTTCAGCTACTCTAGGTGGAGGTACCTTCCAAGGTGTTCTCTTAGCCAATACTAGCGTCTCTGTAAGTGCGGCTTGCGTAGTTACAGGGCAGCTAATCGCGCTCAACGGAGCAGTAACTATCGCTGCTGCTTCTTCCATTACTGATAACGTTCTTGAAGGAGCTGCTACAGATATTCTACTTCCTCCAGCGTTCTCACTACCTTCTACGATCACTGATGCTACTTACGTTAATTATAATCTAGGAATCGACTATACCCTAGTAGATGGCAACGTAACTTGGCTTACCGCTCCTGCATCTTTTACAAGTAATGTAAACGCTACGGGTGGATTAAACGTTACGGGGTTAACCTTTATCGTTTCTTTCAACGGAGCTACTCCAGTAAACTTTACCTTTACGGGAAGTAACCCTGTCAGTCAGGCGAGCATCGTTTCTCAGATGAATACCGCGTTTGGTGCTCAAGGTGCTGCTGCAGCTTTCGGATCATTTATTACACTCTCTAACTCAAATCCTCCGGGACCTGTTAATACTATTCAGGTACTTGGTGGAACGGCTAACGCTGTCCTAGGATTTACAGGTGGATTAATCGCGAAAGGACCTCAGCAACCTACTCCTACGATTGGATTGGTTCCTGGAACTATGTATTCCTTTAGCTATCAGTCACCTAAGGTTTCAGCAGATTATGTTCCTACAGTTTACTACGATCTACAAGATCTAATCAACGATATGGGGCCTGTTCCTACTAACACAGCTACTCCTCCAGCGGTTTATAATCTTCAGTCTTCGGACTATACGTTACCTCTTGGAGCTCAAGTAGTATTCCAGAATAGTGCTAACTCCGGAGCCGTAGTTGCTATGCAGCTAGATCCGGCGGATGAGCCGGCCTTGACAGGATTCCAGAATGCCCTAAACAAACTACTAGCAGTACCTAACATTAATATCGTGGTATGTCTGACAGGAGATCCAAACTTATACCCAGCTATCTTAGGTCACGTAACTAATGCTAGCGCTCCTCTAGAAGGTAACTTCAGAACTGCCATCGTAGGTATGCATGGTAATCCGTCTATTGCTACGGCTACTGGATATGCCTCAGGCTTCTCTGCAGGAGGTAATGGTAGACGTATCTTGTTAGTTTATCCTCCAGCTGCATCTATCCCTGCAACTAATGGTGCCGTTCAGACTGACGGAGCTTTTATTGCAGCCGCGATTGCAGGTCTTCGTATTAATAGTAACTATGACGTGGCTGAGCCTCTTCTGAGAAAGCAGTTACAGGGTATTAATAGTATTCCGGCTAATCTTCTTCGCTCACAGAAGTTAGCTCTTCGTAATGGCGGAGTTACGGTAGTTGAAACAGTCAACGGTATCATTCGCGTTATGGAAGATACTACGACTGATAGATCTACTGTTGACGCTGAGAACTATTCAGTTACAGAGATCATCGACTTCGTAGCAGAGTCTACTCAGTCTACATTGAATAATCTATTCATTGGAATCAAGCTCTTAAACGATACCCCAAGTATGATTGTAACTACTCTTAATCTGTTACTATCCACGTTTGTTGACCTACAGATTATTAATGGATTCACTAACGTATCTGCAACAGTTAACTCTATAGATCCGTCACAGATAGATGTTTCTTTCGACATCGCTCCCGTATATCCTTTGAGATACATTTCAGTTACATTCTCTATCTAATAATCCATGGCAATACCAGTAGTACCTAATACTGACGCACGGTTAGCTACAGCAACCTCTTTTTATATACTGAGAGAGGATGCGGTATCTCCTGCGGCAATCTTTGGCACTATTAATCCTAACAATATTATTTCACATATGGTTCAAGTATTAGCTATTTCTAATTTTACTGAGAACCAAACTAGAACGACTACCAGCCGATGGGAAGTAGATAGTGACATTCCTGGGCAAGCCTTAGAAGTACTTCAGTCTCCTACAGATAGGACCTTGTCTATAAAGCGTATGGTGTTATACTCTTCAGACTTTATAGATGTGGCTAGATATGGATCTGAATTAACTACGGGTGGTATAACAGACGGAAGTATTCTTAATCAGCAGCAAAAGCCTTTTATCTTTATACGTTTAGATACAATGCCTCCTAACTCTAACTTGAGTAATCAGGTTACTATGTATAGAGGATGCATCTTTACAAGCATTGGTAGAACTTATTCGTTAGATAGACCTACTGACCTATCTGTATCAGAGGATGTCGAAATTAAATATGGTGCCAGACAGCAACTAGTTGTCTAATTTTTGAGAGGTTAATACAATGGCCATTCCTACGCTTCCTAATACAATCGCACGGTTATCTACATCAATCACTATTCGATTGATCCCTATCGATAATCTGAACTCATCCATTTTATCAAATCCTACTGCATTTACATCTGCAGCTCTCCAGGCGGCACCTATTGGCGCTATTGAATCGTTGACAGAAAGTAACGATCGCCCAGCTAAACAGCGTTTTCAGATGAATGCTGCAGCACCGGGAGTTGTCGTAGAATTGCTACCAGGATTAGTTGCTCCTAGAACGCTAGAAGTTAAGAGAGCTGTTTTGTATGATTCAGATGCTCTTGACGCTCTACAGATTGCTAATGGTGACGTTGTTTTCCAGAGCTCCCCATTCGCTATCGTAAAGGTAGAGTCTGCCCCTGCAGCTTCTACAGTTCCTACTAGAGTTACTATTTATCGTGGATGCTGGGTAACTAACAATCCTAAGATTTACAGTTTGGACAATGACCTGAAAATCGTTCAGAACATGGTTATTGCGTACACGGAAAGAGAAGTAGTTTCGTCTTAATACTTTTTCGTAAACAGACGTTGCCAGAGAGGAAAAGATAATGGCTACAGAAGTGATGCCCGAAAAGACAGTCGATTTGAGTTCAGTACTACAATTGGGACGTATAGAGAAGACTAAGGAAGTGTTCAAGGGATTATCTATTACCCTACAAACCCTTTCTGCGTCCCATCAGCAAAAGATCCTCGCCGCATTACCTACCGATAACCAAGATGCTCTCGGGCGATATGCTACGCTTCAAATTGAAACGTTAGCTTCTGCAACCGTAGCTATGAATGGTGTTAAAGCTGACTATGCAAGTTGGAAGTCAATGTATTCCGAAATGCAGAGTCGGGTTCTACAAGAAGTATACGCTTTCTATGTTGAGCTTGTAGAAGAGCAAAACTCTGTGATGGACAGTTTAAAAAAAACTTAACTGATCCTGATTTCCGGGCCGACTATGAAATTTGCAGACTTCTTCATTGTGCTCCGGATGACGCAAAGTTTTTAAATTTAACACCGGCACAAAGACTCTGGTTTACTTTACATATACGTAAAGATAGATCAGAATTACTTGAGATAGTAGAACATCTTACTAAATTCATTCGTCCCGAAGCCTTTCCTGATCTTCAGCCTGAAGGTAAAGTATCTGAAGCTACAGATTGGCTGGCAGATATTCAAAAGGGTACAGGAAAGAACCTGTCGTTGGATGATCTGGATGACTTGGGCGATATTGATACAATCGAGAGAGTTAGATAATATATGGCGACAATGGACGCAGGTGGATCGGATGCTGGAGGCCAAGTGCCTCAACAGCCTACCCCGACTCCCTCTACTTCTCCCCAACAAAATCCCGTAAATCTTGATCCTTCCCTGCAGGGTAAGCTTCAAGCTATTAGGGACAGTCTGAGCAAAATTAATGACGAGAGTGATGACTTCGTTGAGAAGCTTGGAGAAGTAAGTGCCGAATTCTCTGGTCTAGAAGACACTGTAGATCAATTATCTGGTAAACGAAAGAAAGCGGCTGCCTCCGAGTTAGCGGATATCGATGTTATTCTTAAAGCACGTCTTGACGCTTTATCTAAAGAAGATAAAGAACAAGTTCGAATGGAGCAAGAGTATCAGCGAAGGATAGCTCTACAGAGAAGTGCTGCCCAGCGTGAAGTAGCTCGAGCGATGGGTGAAAGACGCCCTCAGGCAGATATAGAGAACATTGAGGCGGGTTATTCAAGTAGAATAGCCGGTATTAATCGTCCTGAAAAAGAAAGTGCGGGTATGTTCAGTCAGATGCAGACAGCTGCTGCATCCATGAAAGACCTTGTCACTAATATAACCAAGTCTACTCCTTGGCAACAGGCTCTTAAGTTGGGACCGGCCGAAGCTCAGGCTCAAGCAGCTATGTACGGTGCAGGCCTTGGAGGTATTAACGGAGGAGCACGATTACAGAGCGCTATTGATAAAGGGGCAGGCGCGGGTAACGGCATTATGGGCCCCGTAGAGATTCAACAGCTAGTTAAGACCTTAGCCAGTATGAGTCCTAAGTTAATGACTGAGAATGCTCAAAGTCTAAGTACTTTCATGGGGATCTCAGGCAAGTTCGGTATGTCTATAGATGAAAGTGCTGATATGTTGGGAGATGCATCTGCTCGGATAGGTGTGAGTGCAGACGAGCTGTCTACTACAGAACTTTTCGCAGCCGATGTCAAGACTAAGTTAGGGATGGCTACTAAAGAAGCTACAGAGCATATCGTAGATATGTATGAGGCAGCGCGTGCTGGCGGCGCCGATATGAGACTCGTGGCAACGGTGATGGACGGTTTTAATAAGAATATTAATTCTCTAGGCGTGGCTATGAGTAAAGCAGAGGCTTCTCGATTTACTCAAAATCTAGCTGCCGGTCTATCCAGTATGTCAGCTACTAATTTAGTAGGGTTGACTTCTTTCAAGAATGGTACAGGATTACCTTCTAATGAAGAGGTTATGAATTCTATTAAAAATCCCGCGGGATTACTCCAAAACCTTTTTGATAAGACTATAAAAGGTATGCCTTTAGCTAATCAACTTCCAGGACTTGATAAGATTGCAGCTATGGCAGGTGTTTCTTTCCAAGGTAATCAGCAGAGAATGGCTGCTCTAGAGATGCTAAATGCGGGGAAGCTTGCAGGTTTAGATACAAAGGGATTAGAGAAGTATGCGGTGCAGCCCGAGCAAGTAGCTAAGTTGCAGACTGAAGGATGGGAAACTTTGAAGCACATGAAGAATCCTATTGATAGAATGAGTCAAAATTTAGAGAACATTGCAAAGCCTCTGTCGCTATGGCTGAATAGGCAACTCAATACTAACGCGGCTCAGAGAGCGGGTACTGTAATTATGGGAGCTTCCCAGGCTTACGATATAGGTAAGTCGGCAGCTAATGCTGTAGGTGCCGTAAAGCAAGCCCAAGGGGCTATGTCTGTAGAGGGAGAAGCTGCTGCCGCAGCAGCTCTTTAAAATAATATATGGCTATTAAAACTCCTTTAATTTTAAACGGCGTTAAATTCCAAGTAAATCCTATGGGTCTTAGTCTTGACTCTAAGGTGGTATCTACTTCTCTAGTTACTCAGGGAGGTATTAGATTCCAGACTTGGTATGACTCTCCTCAAATCTTAACTATCTCAGGTATGTCTGCGGGTGAATCAGCCTATCAAGAATTACAATTCTTAAAAACTAATTTCGAATATACTAATACTAAAGGTCTCAGTAGATTGTTTTATAAGAACTCTACCTACATCGGATTTATTCAAAGTATAACAGTTTCGCATAGTGTAGATGCTCATCTAAGATTTCCTTACCAGATAGTGTTCCAACTTATCCAGGGCCAGAAGTTTAATTTCTACGACTTCGCGTTTAATCCTACAGGATTGATTTCAAGTTCGTTAAACCAGGTTACAAGTATTATTAACGTACCTATTTCTAACGCCGCTAATAATTTGAATACAGCTGCCTCAAAAATAATATAATATGAGCTTAGAAGGAAATAACGCCTCACTTCAAAAAGATTTCTTGAAGGTAAGAGTATTCTTATATAAATATACCCCTCCCTTCACAAGAACTAATGGTCAAGCCGGAGGACCATTTACTCCTTCATTAAATCAAAATGTTACGTCCGCTAGTCAGCCTTCTACTACTGAAAATTCTTGTATCTACGAACAGAACTTAAAGGTAGCTAGATTCGATTGCCCTTTTAATGCTTCTTATTTCTCAAGGTTCGAACTTACACCTTATCTCAGTGGGTATAATGTAATACAGTCCATGAAGGATATGGAAAATAGCTTAGACATACAGCTTTTAAATGATGTAGTCTCTATGTCGAGTCTTCAGCCTCCGGCGCCTATAACTGCCCCTAATACCTCAGCTTTCGTTCAGGCAGCTAATGCCTACAAGACAGCTTATCAGGGAGGTAATCCTCCTCAGTCCGTACGTAGACCTACTTTCTTCCCGAACGCTACTAGTACTCCTAATAAGCCTGATGGTATTTATAATTATAGTTTAAATCCTTATAAACAGGGTACTGCAGCTCCTACGCCCTTATCGGCAGATAATTTAATTACTAATATTGCCCAGTATTATACTGAAACAGCTACTGAATTTGAATTGGATTCTATCAGAGTAGAGCTCGCCATGCGCCTGAGAGGTGTTACAGATCCTACTCGCCTTGCGGCGCTACAACAGATTTTCGGACAGCTTAATTATCAAAATCCTGGAAGTCTTACACTACAGGAAATTCGTGAGAACTTCCAGAATGCTAATGACTCCTCTACAGGTATAGGGAATAATTTAGGGTCAGACGGTTTGCTACTTAGCGATCTAGTGCAGAAGTTTGATATGATCTCCGTAGTAGTGTATAGATGGCCTTTTCCTCCAAATTTAGTCGAGCAGTATCTTACTAATACTCAGCCTAATTTTTTCGACACTGAGCCTATGATGTTTGCGTGTCCTACTACGCTTTTGCCTACATCGCAGATACCTTCTAAGTCTGTGGGAAATACTACCACCATCCCTCTGTACGAGAGTGAATTTTTAGGCTTTACTTCGGACGTTAATTTTGTTTCTACTCCAGGTGCTGCAGCTCCTATGCTTAATATTAAAGCTAGGGGAGTAGCTAGTCTTCTAGGGGCGTCTAAGCGAATCTATGGGGCTACTGTTTATCAGCAGGGTATTTTTGACATGGGCGAATTGCCTAATGTAGGCGGTGGAACATCTCAGGCCTTAGTCTTTCAGAACGTTATGCAAGCACTTAAGAAAGATAGCGCGGGTAATAGTAGAACTACTTCCCCTATAGATATGATTAAGCTCTTACTAAGTGAGTTTTACCATATCAAATTTTATCCAGGTAATCTTACATGCTACATTGATATACGCGAAATGGAATATAATAACAACGTAGTAGGAGCTACTTCAGCCGGAATTACTATTCCTACGGATGCTGCAGCTAATAATACTCCTTTAGCTAAAGGTACACCTAGTAGAGGATCTACTAACTTTCTTAGTATTCCCTCTTATCTCTACGGGCTTGTTATGCAAATGCGTAAGTTTAATGTTCAGGTTACGGGAGAACAAGTTCCTCGTCTTTATAGCTTTCAGGCCGATGCTGTAGGAGATTCTCCTTTAGAGGTTAATCTAAATTTCTTCGCCACAGAAGCTTTTACACCTTATTTTACTCGACTAAGTGATGCGTTAGGAAACTACAATCCTTCTCTCAAGACCCCTAAAGAAATTATTGCTGAAATTAACACGATGGCATATACTGAATTTTTTGAGACTCCTGGAGGAAGGTTAGTTTTCAGACCTCCTCAGTATAATAATACCGCTAGTATAACTACGGGTACTTCATCCGATCCTAATACTAACGCTATGATGTCTGATTCTTCGCAAATAATTCCTATCAGCTATACCTATACTGACACTAAGGAGCACCTACTTTCAGGTCATCAGATGAGTGTTTCATTACAAATCATGCCTGATCCTATACCTCTTTTATATCCTCGTTATGTAAACGGTAAGGTATTGAGTCAATACGGATTTCTACAAGAGGAGCCTCTTTCTAATCCTAACGCTAAGCCTAGAAATCTTTCCCAGCAGCCTCCGGGAGAGTTATCAGGCATATTTCAGTTTTGCCGATTCTTTTATGAATATAACAACTCTCTCCTAAAGAACGGAGTGGTCAACTATGTAGGAAGTAATCAGGTAGAAGTAGGTCAGACTTTCTTCGATGTTACTAATCAAAAATTTGGTTATGTTACGACTATTTCTAAACAAGCTCAGGTAGGGGGAACTTACACTGCTGCAGCTTCTCTAACGATGGTACGTAACGCAATGCCTACATTTAACACAGAGCCTATAGGTGTTAATACTCCTATTGCTCCAGCTGTTTACGCATTACCTACTTTAGAAAGTGTAGTAAATGCGTACAATACTGATGCTAATTCAATTCTGACGAACGCTACTCCCCTTATATCCTCTTTAGGAGCTATTCCTAATAGGAATGCGGGTGTGCAGAAGATGAGCGTATTTAATAGTTTACCGAGTAACACTTCTTCTCCGAACAATGCGTTAGCGGGGAATACTTCTAACGTAGCATAATATGGTAACATTATACGAAGGAATTGTCACTGGAGATCTTAGAGTACCTAATAGTCTTCTAGGAGATAATACCACTGTAGATTCTACTACTGGATCTACTACTTTGGATCCTCTCGTAGGGACTGTACAAGTTTTCTTAGAAGAGCCTCAAATTACTGTAAACGCTACTATTGGAAATCTTTATGGATTACAATTAGTGCCTCAGAAGTCTTCAAAGGTATTAGTTTATCGTACGTATAATGATCAGGCTCGAATTATCCATGTTTTAGAAGACCTACAGCCTCATCCTATCTGGAGTTTTAACGATTCCAATACTACTTATTTCCAAGCAGGAGAAGTAGGTATTCAAGCTATCGGAGATGTTAATTCTAGTGTTCCCCAAGATGGTGGATCGGTATGGTGTCAAAATTCAGGGGATGTTACTATATACTCCGGCTCATTAACTCAAAGTATTGCAGTTAGTGACACTTTACAGGAAGTGAATATTGCAGGGACTACAGTCTCAATGGCAACTAATACTAGTGCCGTTGCTACTCAAGCTCTTACAATTACTACTGACGCGACAGGGCTTTCTTCTTCACAGTGGGGAATACAGAATCCTACTACAGGAGTATTTCTCAACAGTATAAGTATTAGCTCTTTAGGAACTATTAATTTAGGTATTTCAGACCCTATTTTAGGTACGCTGATATCGGGGTTAAGCTACACTTCAGTACCTTCTATTTCACAGCCGTTAGCAGGCTTAACATTAATTGGCCCCGGATCAATTTCTTTGACCGCTCTAGAAATTGATCTTACAGGATTATTAAGTATCAAGGGAAATACTACTATACTAGGCGCCTTAACTGTTACAGGGGTTACCTCTATTACAGGGAATTTAGGGGTTGTAGGAGCTCTCTCAATAAGTGGTCCTGTAACCTTTGGAGGAGCCTTATCTCTTTCAGGGAGTCTGAATGTCTTAGGATCTGCTACAATTGAAGGAGGATTGTCTGTTACAGGAGCTACTGAACTTGTAGGGGACACTGAAGTTTTAGGCGGGTTAGATGTTACGGGAATTTATAGTGTAGCAGGTATTCCAGGTCTTACAGGAACATTTTCATTAGGAACAGGTACTATCACTGTTCTTGGGGGCTTAGTCATCGCTGTAACTTAATATGGGTCTACCACAATTAATAGCCGGAACTAAAAATGTAAATCCCAAATATTTCGGAGGGGCTGTTGGCCTCGCCGCAGTCTTGTGTATTGAAGATTTTTTAAATGTGTTAGCTCAAAATCCAGTTATTCTAGCTACTTTTAAAAATCTCTTACAGACTCTAATTGTCTTTGTTAACTTACAAGTTGAAACTTTACAGCTTTTCGTAGATACTTTACTTCTCCAAATAGATATTATTACTCCCCTTATTCAAGAATACGCGGCAGTAAAGTCGCAGCTTGCTTCAGAGTTAGGCCAATTTGGTATCAGTAAATTTACAGCTTGTCCGCCAATTTTATATATTCAAAATGCTATGACTGCCCAAGCTTCTGGCACATCAGTTTTAGGAAAAGTTTTTAAGGGTGTTAGAAATATGGACGCCTATATTATGGGTCTTCAGTTTAAAGTTCTCAAGCTTAAGAATCAAATTCAACAAATTAATGCTTACATTGCAGAGCTTAATGCTACTACTATTATATTTCAAGCGATTATCAACGCTATAGACGCACAGTATCCGAGCATCTAATGGATTTCTATCTGAGAACCCCTAAAAATTTTAACGATCCTAACCAAGCTGGAATCATAGGTAATTTCTACTTTGGAGATGGTACTAACGATCTCCAGGTAGATACTAACGGAGATTTTTCACTAATTCAGGGAGCTGCAAATTTAGATCAAGGTATGGCTAAAATCTTGTCGACGGAGCAAGGAGCCAATCAGTTTTTTGATCTATATGGTTCCCTTCTATGGGGTCTAATTGGTAGTACTACTGATCTCCAAACGTTGACTGCATCAGTTCAAGGGACCGTTATTGACGCCCTTACTATCTATCAGTTTATTAATCAAAGTAATCCTAATTTAGATGAGCAGATTAATACCCTAGAGAGTATGAACGTTACCTCCGTATCAGTTGATTATATAGAAGTAGACCTGACTGTTATTACCATGTCTGGTCTACGGGTAGGTACTACGATTACCGCAGGTAATCCTAGTTAAACTATGGCAATTCGAACTTTAACAGAAATTATTAGCGACGCGGTCGCCTTTATTCAATCGCAAATTCCTTCATTATCTCTGCTTCCTGGAAGCGTAGCTCGAGATGTTGTGGTAGAATCTCCTGCTCAAGAATTTGCCAATGTATACACTGAATTGCAGCGTTTAGAGGATATACAAACACTATCTGATCCTAACGCTTTTACCACAACTGAGATTACGGCTGCTGCCGCAGATGTAGGTTTGACGCCATTACCAGCGACCCCTTCTTTAGGCTTTGTCACCTTTAGAGCTAACACTCTGACGACTAACGTCTCTATCGCAGCTAATACGACCGTAAGTACTAGTCCTACTACCTTAAGTCCTAGCACTGTATCTTTCCAGGTTACTGCAGGTGGTACGATGTTTTCGGCAAATGCTTCGTCGTACCTGAATCCTGTAACAGGCCTTTATGAGCTTCAGCTGCCTGTCCAATCTGTAGATGACGGTTCGGCGACTAACGTAGCCGCAGGGACTATTACTACGCTGCTAATGCCTATCACAGGTATTACTTCAATAACAAATGCTGCTCCTACTTCGGGCGGATCAAATGCTGAGACTAATACTGCTTTAGCAGCTCGCATCATATTAAAACTATCCGGAAATAATGTAGGTACCGCAGCAGGTATCCAATCTTTAGTTGAGACTAACAGTTCTGTCATAGATTCTCTAATTATTAAGCCAGGCGATCCTTTATTAACTAGGGACCAATTCGGAAATTCTGTTAACGTAATTATTCAAGGTCAAGTTGTAACACAAGTTGTAGATGTTGATACCTATCACACAGGTACTCCTACTTATGTAATGGGCCAGCAACCTGTGGATTCAGTAGTATCTGTAACGGGCATCGTAGGAGGTAATCCTTATACCTTTATACCTACTATAGATTATTCTGTGTATATTGACTACTACAGCGTTTATACAGGTTCTGTAGATGCTACTTCGTCTATAACTTTCTTAAATACAGGTCAATCTCCTGATACGGGCACAGTTATAACTATCACGTACTCAATTAATTCATTAATTTCCACACTACAGGCCCTACTAGATGCTGACTCCAATAAGATTTTAGGTTCTGACGTCCTAGTTATGGAAGCTACAGAAGTGTTAGTACAGGTGGCGGCTTCTATTACGGTACTTCCAGGATATACTCATGGAGACGTAGCGCTGCAGGTAGTTACTAACGTAGGTAATTATATTAACTCTCTAAAGCTGGGTCAGTCTGTACTGAATGCTAAGCTAATTGCTATAATTGAAGATACTACGGGAGTAAGTGATGTGCTTACCTTGCCCGTAACTGTTTTGGCAGAGTATCCTCCTTATATAGGATTCGTATCTACTCTAGACGTTATTATACCTGAAACTGCTTACGCCTTTGCTAGCACTATTAATATTACTTAATAAATTTATGGTGAATAAACTATATGTCTAATCCTCCACTTGAAATAGATCCTACCCCTATTCTACCTACTTCCTTTTTGAGTCTTACTGATAAGAGACTAGTAGGGTCGGCTGTTCCTTTTACAGAAGTTTACGAAATTAGTGCTCCGCCTCCTCTACCTGAGGCTCAGCCAAGCCCTTTCGTAGCAATGATTAGACTTAGAGAAGCTCCTCAGCAGTTGAGTACCAATTTAAATGTAAACGTACTTATTCCAGGATTTACTGAAGTACTTTCTACTCCATCAGCAGGACAATTTTTAGTTAATTATGGTAATGGAGATATCTTTTTCAACGCTTCACAGATAGGTACTAACGCCGTCGTTTCTTATTATGGTACAGGATCTATTGTCACTGCAGCAGATATAAATAACATTACTGGCCCTTTAGTACCTTTTTATAATAAACTAGATGGCATTGTTCCGGACTTGCCTGCTCCTCAAATTTTTACTTTTCCCGGCGGCATTGCTGGATTGATGCAAAGAAATACTTTTATAGCTACTCACGGCCAGACTGTATTTAATGCAACCTTCCCCGTTACAGCTGACTCTACTTTATTATTCTCCGATGGTCTTTTAATGACTGAAGGAGTAAGCGCAGACTACATTTTAGGTATCTCAGGCACTTTCGGTACTTCCGTATCAGCTTCTCCAGCTACTATTGTATCAGGTGGAACGCTCACCCTTAATCTTAATGGTGATGGAGTACAGATTATAACGTTAGGTACTGATGCTACTGGGGCGGCTATCGCAGCAGATATTCAAGCCCGAGTACGAGCCCTTACAGCACATACTGGAGGTAATCAGCCTGCTTACAATAATTTTACTGCTACGTACGATGAAGATACGGGACTTTATACACTTACTTCAGGAACAACTGGTACAGGTAGTTCTGTAGTTATTACAGGGGCTTCTGAAGCTATAAAGTTACTTTTAGGAACCGCTCGAGGGGGTATTGAAATTTCAGGTATGGGTTCAGGAGCTATAGCTCCAGGAGCTCCTAATCTTGCCGCAGCAGCTATCTTCGCGGTATTAGGTTCCTCAACAGTTACTAACACGGGTTCTTCAGTACTCACAGGCTCCTTGGGTCTTTCTCCGGGTACATCTATTACAGGTTTTCCGCCCGGTACTTTTACAGGTTCAGAATTCATAGCTGACTCAACTTCTAGCTTAGCTCAAACAAATGCGCAAACAGCTTATGCCTTTCTAGCTAGTAGCGTTCCTACTAAGCCGGTCAATACTACTCTGAGTAGTGCTACTCTCACAGCAGGAGTTTATCCTTACAGTTCTTCAGCTTCCTTAACAGGTGTTTTGACTTTAAATGGTTCGGCTACTGACGTTTTCATATTTCAAATTGGTAGTACTCTCACAACGGCTTCTTCGGCCTCCGTAGTTCTTACAGGAGGGGCGTTACCTCAGAACGTATTCTGGCAAGTTGGTTCGTCAGCTACTCTAGGCACTTCTACATCTTTTCAAGGAACTATTATTGCTGAGGCGAGTATTACTGCAAATGCAGGTACTACTGTTAACGGTAGATTAATCGCTTTGACCGGAGCAGTGACATTAGGTTCTACAAACGTTACGGTTCCTTCAACAGCTACTTCAGGTACTTCCGTATCAGCTTTCCCCGCCACCTCTCTTTCAGGAGGTACTATTACTATTAGTCTAAATGGCGGATCTCCTCATACTATCACTTTAGGTACCGATAATACTGGGGCGGCTATCGCAGCAGATATTCAGTCACAAGTGCGCTCTCTATTTTCTCTCAATCCTATCTATGCAGGCTTTACAGCATCTTTCAATTCTCTCACAGGACTGTACACGCTCACTTCAGGTACAACTGGAGTAGGTAGTTCTGTAGTTATTACAGGTAGCTCAAATGCTGCCGAGATGCTATTGGGAATAGCTTATAACGGGGATGAAACTGCAGGTACTTCAGGTACTTCGCAAATTATTTTTAATGGTCCTCGAGATTTAGGGGCCATCGTTAATATTGTCAAAATTGGGGTATAATGGCTTATTACAGGGACGGTAATTATTATGGTGACGGTAATTATTATGGGGCATCTTCAGATTCCCCTATTAATCTCAGTTACTATTATACCGATATAGATAACGTCTTTGTGTTCTCTTGGACATTTAATAACGATCTATTTACGCCGATATTACCTACATTCGATTACGAATTGCAGCTAGATTTGGTAGACACTTTTAATTCTCCTGCACTTTTGGACTATAAAACCACCTCTATTGTAGGTACTTCTATATCTGGATCTAATCCTGCTACTACTATTATAGGAGGCACTCTTATTATTAGTGTAGGTGGAGATGCCCCTATAACTATCACTTTAGGTACAGACCCTACGGGAGCTACCATAGCTAGCGATATTCAAGCTCAGGTGAGTGCATTCTACCCAGGCTTTACGGCGGTATATACTACGATATACACCCTTACTTCAGGAACAACTGGGGCAGATAGTTCAGTAGAGGTGGTAGGTGGTACTAATGCAGCCGCTTTAAAGCTAGGTACCGATAATGGAGGTACCGAAACTGATGGTACTCTCATTACAAGTTCTACTACTTCAGGCACTTCGGTGTCAGGAGCTTTCCCAGCTACATCTGCGTACGCAGGGGATACTCTCACTGTTAATTTAAATAATGATGGCCCTCAAACGATTACACTTTCTACAGATGCTACAGGCTTACTTGTGGCGGCAGATATTCAAGCTAAGATACAGGCTCTCACAGCCAACATGGCTTTCAATCAAGCGGCGTATACAGGATTTACTGCGACATTCTTAGGCAATAATGATACGGGTGTATACACTTTAACGTCTGGAACCTCGGGACTAGGTAGTTCAGTAGTAGTTACTGGACCTTCAATTGCGCCAGCAATGAATCTAGGCGTAGCTAATGGTGGAACGGAAACTGTGGGTACCTCTATTAATTTACCAGGAATATCTTTTCAAAATGGTAATGTATATAAAGGATTTGCCGTACCGGTATATACTAGAGCTGCTAAGCCCATTACGTTTTTCGCACGCGTTAGAATTTTATTTGGCGCAACAGTTGGAAGTTGGTCGGATGTCCTTCTTGCTACTACATTAATAGATGTGACACAGCAAGAGGTAAGTAATCTGATAAGTAACTTGCCTGATCAGCATGTATATCCTTATGACGAAGCATATAAAACTGTAACTAGAACGACTTCTAATCTTTCTACCAATTTAGGTAAGGTTTATTGGGCCTATGCGTTAGAGTTTGATGATGCCAACCTAGAAGCTCAGCTGGCTGATAATGACGCGGATATTTTTAGAGCTAGAGACTCTAGATTCTTTTCCATCTGGGGATATCCTGTTGGATTTCAGAAACCTTCCACTATGCAGTATGTGGATTATCGTAATATTATTAATGAATTTAGGCTAGCTTCTTTCGCAGGTAGTACCGTAGAGGCTGTAAAGTTAGTAGTGAGTTCTTTCACAGGGATTGACCCCACTATTACTCCTTTCGCTCAAATTTTAAATTTTATAACATCTAGCGAACAAACTGAGACTTATACTATTCCTAGTATAGGCCCTTACATTATCACCTTAGCTAATCTTCCTAGAAATACTCCTACCATTCCAGGCTTTCAGTATACGAATGGAGTTCCAGGTCCTGAGGAGTATTCGGACGGAACATCTGTGTCAGCTACTTTTGCTGCTACTAATCTTACAGGTACTATTACAATCAACTTAGATGGGGATGGACCAAGGAAAATTACACTAGCAGCGAATACTACTGGTGCGGCTATCGCGGCTGACATTCAGACTAAGATGAGAGCTCTTACTGCAGCTAATCCTGTCAATCAAATAGCTTATGATGGTTTTACCGCAGTATTCAGCGGGGGACTTTATACTCTTACATCAGGAGCTATTGGGTTAAATAGTTCAGTAGTTGTCACAGGACTTTCAGATGCAGTTAAGTTGAAATTAGGTGTAGCTAATGGTGGAACGGAAACTCCTGGATCTACGTCTTCTGCAACCTATGCTCTTCTTGCTAGCTCTACTATTACTAACGTAGGGCCTACGTTAGTTAATGGTAATCTTGATTTATATCCAGGCTCTTCAGTAACAGGTTTTCCTCCAGGCACTGTTTCAGGAGTTCAAAATATTGCTAACACTGCCGCGCAGACTGCAAAGACGAATGCTAACAACGCTTTTATTGCGGCCAACGCGATTGGAGGTGCTACCGTACTTACAGGAGATCTAAGTACTTACAGCCCTCTAGCTCCTGGCGTTTACAAGTATACCTCTTCAGCAACGCTTACAGGTAATTTAACTTTAAATGGGCCTCCAACTGCCACATGGGTTTTTCAAATTGGTAGTACTCTGACGACAGCTACTTCAGCTTCTGTTACCTTATCCGGAGGAGCTGTCGCTAGTAATGTACTCTTCGCGGTAGGCTCTTCAGCTACTTTAGATACCTCAACTTTATTTAACGGCAATATTATTGCTCAAGCTAGTATTTCTCTGAATGGAAGTAATACTGTCAATGGACAACTAGCAGCTCTTTCAGGGGCTATCACCATCGCAGGGGCAAGTACTATCTCAGCAGGCTCTATTTCCTCAGCGGGAACTTCAGTATCAAATACATCTCCCGCTACTAATCTTACAGGTACTGTAACAATTAACCTTAATGGAGATGGACCCCGAACTCTTACTTTAGGATCGGATGCTACTGGAGCAGCTATTGCTGCAGATATTCAGACACAGATTCGTGCGCTTACAGCGATCAGCCTTCCTAATCAGCTGGCGTATGATGATTTTACAGCTACATTTAGTAGTCTTAATAATCAGTATACTCTCACTTCAGGACTTTCAGGAGCGAGTAGTTCTGTCGTAGTTACAGGGGCTTCTTACGCAGTAGATTTGAAATTAGGCGTAGCTAATGGTGGAACGGAAACTGTGGGTATGCCTATATTAGGGTTTTTCTCAGTTAATTTTATTACAGGAGTACTTACTTTCAATGCTACTAGTGCGGGAGAAACGGTTTCTGTAACCTATCTAGATCAAGCAGATATTTACTCTGTTTTAGAATCTCCTACAGTAGAAGCTCATACTATTCCAAGTATTTTTTCTTATATTGTAACTTTGGATAATCCTCCAGCCAATTGTCCTTCTGTAGGATTAGTACTTCCTGGAACTGTACAGGTGACTCATGGCTCTGCTAGCGTCGTAGGTACAGGTACTACTTTTACGACTAGCTTTAGTGTAGGATCTAAATTTGTTACTATAGTTGCGGGTAACGTTAGTACTACTTACACTGTCGAGTCTATAACAGATAATTTTCATTTAGCAATTAGTTCAACATATGAAGAGTCTAATGCGGCTACTGCGGCTTATAGTAATTTAGTGGAAGCATTTACATTTACTAACAACAATACTCCCGGGCCTAATCAGTTCTCAGTTGATTTTATCGCGGGAGAGCTTATTTTTAATGCTGCAAATGCCGGAGCAGCTATTGTTGTTACTTATTTACCTCTCAACCAAGTCCCTCCTCCTCCAGTCGTTTACAATAGATTGGCAGTAGGGGCGAGTGTAATTATTACAGTAAATAATCCAGCAGATTTCGTTTTAAATACGTCTAACATTGAATTTTTATTAGATCAGATAATTCCCGCACATGTAGAGTACATCCTGGTGGTTAACTAATTATGGAACAAGAACTTTTTCAAAACGGCCAGCCAATCCTAACAAACGACCTTAACAATGCTCAGGCAGACTTAGAAGATGCCTTAGTTAAAAGGTTCACAGACTCCTTCTCTTCAGGTATCTTGCAGAATGCTCTAAATCAATTTGCAATTACCGTGAATGTAGGTAATCATAATCTTATAGATATCGCCACTGGCGTAGGTTATGACCCTAAAGGTCAACGAGTATCTATCACTTCAGCTACGGATCTGTATGCAGCTGCTTACGTTACAGGCAGTACTCAGACTTCAGGGATTCCTTTTACTTACGGAGTTCCTAACGGCCCTTTAACTTATACGAATAATGGATTGCCTGGTCCTCAGTATACTCTTACTCCGCAAAATTCAGGGTGTCAAGGTATTCCTCTATTCGCGGGCGATTATAATTATATATGGATTGGCTATTTACAAACAACCGATCCTAATATATTCGTTCTACAGAATTTAACTAATCTCAGGCTGTTTACATCTGCCTACGATGGCTATCAGATTGTAGTAGTGGGATCTCCTACAGTAGTGACTAATCCTTCTACACTCAATCCAGATCAGACTAATTTTTCGTATATCTATTTAGGTTATGTAAACAATACTGCGTACCCTACTCCTCTATCTGCAGGTAACATTAATACTAATGGACGTACTTTTTATTCATTAGAAAATGATCGCCTGCTAGCTATAGTGCCGGCTACGGATGCAGACAGAACTATAACCTATACTTACGGTCAATCGGTTAACTTACAAGATCATGTAGGGGCTCTAGGTAATGGAGTTGTAACACCTGAAAATCCTCATGGAATGAACTTATCTGACTTATCAGGTGTAGGTACTACTGTTGCTCAGCTCTTAGAAACAGCCTTTACTTCAGGTATAGCCGGTACAGATCTTTCGTCTTTAAGCTTCAACGTAGATACTGGAGATCATCCAGGTAATCCTGCCTGGGGAGTAAATGGTTTTGAGGTCACTCCTCTTCTGTCTGACTCTACGCTGTACGTACAAGGCGTTACTATGGCTAGCACAGGAGTTCTAGGTTTCGGCGCAGAATTCTTTATGGCTAGTGCAGGCGGGACGATCTTGCCTACAGATGTTTACACTATATATGTAGACTCCGTATCTCAGTCACTAAAGATGGCCGGCGCGGCCGGTGGAGCGGGTCAATCCTACCAGGTACAAGTAAATAGTGTACTATCTTCAGGGATCACTGTTATAACTTCTTCTCTTACGTCTCCAGACTTTCCGTTATGGTCTTTTACTTTTAATAATGGAACAGGGGCTATTTCAGGGGTAACAGATCTAAGAATTTTTGGCAATGTAGGCTCAGCTAGCTTGGCACATAGCTCTGCTACCAATACGTTTATTATCCCTTATAACCTAAGCGTTTCAGGATCTATTAGTACTTCTAGTACCTTTAATGCTCCTACTGTCAACGCTACTACCGTAGTAGAACAGGGAGGATTTCCATTAGTTCCTGCAGGTTCTATTAATGCTTATGGAGGTAGTACTGCTCCTGGAGGATGGTTAATTTGCAACGGGCAATCTTATCCTACATCTACTTACCCTAATCTATTTGCCGCTGTCGGATATAATTGGGGCGGGACTGGAGCTAACTTTAACGTACCTGATCTTAGAGGCGTATTTTTACGTGGCGCCAATAATATGGGTACAGGCGATGCGACGGATAGTTTCGCGGATCCAGATGCAGCAAGTCGTGTTACACGTCTTTCAGGCGGAGAGACAGGTGATAACGTAGGTTCATTCCAGTTAGATGATGTAGTAGCCCATACCCATGACGTTATCGGAGCAGCTTCGTCATCTCCAGCTTATGCGTCAGGGGGATCTGACTCACCAGCACATGCTTCTGTAGAAACAACCTTTACCCAGACACCTACAGGCGGAAATGAAACGCGTTCTAAGAACGCCTACGTGATGTACATCATTAAATTCTAAGGAGAAAAGTATATGTCAGAAATGTTTTTAGATCATATTTCAGAAGACGCCCCTGTTAGTCTGCAAGCGGGGCAAAGAATCGTAATGAAGGTAGTAAATGCAGATGGCACTGTCGCTCAAGTTGTATTTGATGATGCTGTCCCTATGGGAGAAATCTTTAGTGGAATTGTAGCTTATACAGGACATCTTGTAAGTGCGTAAGAGGTAATTATGGCTAATATGAAACCCGATAGAATCGCTGAATTCGTTAATATTAATATGGTAGCTGGACAAAAAATTTTAATTCAGGTAGTAAATGCAGATGGAACAATAGCTACTACCTTGTTCAATGACGCTGTCCCTGCAGGACTTAATTTCGAAGGTAACGCATCATATTCAGGAAATTTCACAGACGTTTTCATTTAACAAATTTAATAACAGGAGCTTCACATGGCTTTAATTACATATAATCAAAATGCTTCAATGACCATCAAGGGACTTATTCCTGTAGGCGGGGCGGGCATTAGCGTTTTAGCCTCTCCCGATCTTCAGGTAATCGGAGCTCCTATGGGCGACTATTTAGCTGAAACTTACCAGGTAGAACCTCTAACTACTGCGACCGCTATAGATATGGGAAAAATTGTAACTGGTAAGATAGTATGGATTCAGTCAGATCAGCCCTTAGCTGTTACACTTTTCCAAACAACTTATTTTGGAACATCTGTTTCTGACACTGCTCCAGCTACTTCTATTGCGGGCGGAATGCTTTCTCTTAATCTTAATGGAGATGGCATGCAGACAGTAACTTTAGGAGTTGATGCTACAGGAATACTTGTGGCTGCGGATATTCAAGCTAAAGTAAGAGCGCTTACAGCGGTTAGTGCTCCTAATCAGGCTGCTTACGATAACTTCACTGCTACATATGCTAACAGTGTATATACTCTAACTTCAGGTATCGGCGGTACAAGTAGCTCTGTAGTTGTTAATAACAGCGGCATTGCTTCTTCTTTACTTCTCGGCCCTGCTAATGGTGGAACAGAAACTGTAGGTGTTTTACCTACAGTACTTTCATTAGATAGTTTTATGATGGCTAATACTACTTTTAAGGCTCTTGAATTAGCTAATTTGTCTTCTACAACTGTAGCAAATGTGGCTATAGCGGTACTAGGTAATAGAGCCGCTCCTACAGGAACGGGTATATATTAATATGAGGACAGCTACATTAGTGAGGGTTACTTCAGATGCTACTGGAACATTTGGTAATATTACCACTGATAGTGGCTTGTCTCTTGTTACTCTTGAGTTACCGTGGTTAGATGATCGGCCAGCTGTTTCTTGCATTCCTGCAGGTGTTTATAAAGTACAGTGGACAAGTCATCCTCTTCATGGATGGGTTTATCAGGTAGAGAATGTGCCCGGTAGATCAGCTATTCTTATTCATTCAGCGAATATTCCTGAACAGCTTCTCGGGTGTATTGCTGTTGGAGAACAAGTAGTTATGTTTCCAGCAGGAACTTTTCCAAATATAAATATTCCTCTGAAAGGGATTAACCACTCTAAACAAGCGTTAATAAACTTCGATGCAGATATGGCTCAAAGTGATATAACTCTTACTATAAAAGGCCCTCAATGAATAGCGTCTTAAAGTACTTATCGAAAAATTTACTTGGTAACTATAGTAATCATAGTGGCAACTATACCCTTCTACGTACGGTAATGTCTGTTGCTTATCTTATTATAATTACCTATTGCACATTGCACGATCCGGCTACAAGAAATACTGTGATTACGGTTACAGGGGGTTTAGTAGGTACTCTCTGCGGCGTACACACTATTGGTAGTTACTTTGGAAGTAGTACGTTGCCTACCGCGACGGTCCCTGACTAAGAGGATTAACATCTATGAGTATAATTCCGCAGGTAGTTATAAACTTAACCGACGAGGCTATTACTCTGTTCGACGTCAGAGCATGGAATACTAAGCCTATCGTTCTACCTCCTTTCAACACTCAGCCTGGCGGCGTTCCTGTAGATCTTTCCCTTCTTGCTCTTGATGTAGATTTAACTAAATCTTTCCATTTGAAGCATTTATATCGCACAGGAAAGATTCACGTAAACTCTACTTTCTTAGTTAGCCAGCTTCAAGCTGGTACGATGGGAATTGATGAAGTAGCAATAATCGGAATTCCTACTGTCGGCCAAGCCCCCATCGCCACGAGCCCGACTACTGCTGTCTGGCAGAGTCTTCCGGTAACGCTTCCTCCTTCAGGACCTGCTGGCGGAGATTTATCAGGAACCTATCCTAATCCTACTGTTGTCTCCGCAGCCGGAAATTTTACAGTAGCGGCGGGACAAATTCTTACCCCTACTATTACTTCTTTACTAGGATCTGGAACCGCTCTTTCGATTCGAGCTAATGATGGACAAGGAGGTGCTCCTGGAGGTACTCTTTCTTTAGCTAGCGGAGCTAGTTCCGGGGGTTTGCCCGTAGGATCTGGAGCTACTATTACCCTTGCAGGAGCACTAAGTCCTGCTACAATTTCGATGGTAGCTGGAAATAATGGTTTTGGAACTACTGGAGCATCTTTCAGTCTGGCAGGAGCGGCAGGAGGAGTAGGCGGAGATGCTACTCTTACGGGTGGAACGGGTCAAGGTAACCATGGCGGCTACATTAATCTTAATACAGGTGGAGGAAGTAGCTCAGGAGCTATCCTCTTTCAGATCGCTGGAACTGAGGCTGCTAGAGTAGATGCATCAGGTTATTTCGGTATTGGAACTACTTTACCTTCTACGGCTCTTACTGTTCAAGGAGCCACTAATTATGGCGTAATTAAAGTTCTGAGTGCAGCTCCTGGCGGTGAAGCTAGTATTGGCTTTAGGCCAATTGATGGGACTGACGGAGGCGTTAACGATTGGGTTATTGGCTCTACAGTTAACGGTAGTGGAAATAATTTTGTTTTCTGGAATCAATCTAATAACTTAATTACAATTGATCCCTCAGGCAATATGAATCTTGCCTTTGGAGGATTAACTGCGAATAGTTTAACTACTCCTACTCTGCAAGTTAATGGCTTAGAGACGATAGTTGGCTCTGACAATGGATTTCCAGGTAACGGTTTAGTAATTGTCCCTCCTAATCACACACAGACTGCTACTTATGGGTGGGGCGGAATAACAACTTCGTCTATCTTCGTCATACAGACTGGAGGGGGGCAGAATCTTTACCTCAATCCCTCATTCGCCGGCGGCTTCGTTGGCATAGGTATTGATCCCAATGTAGGATCTCCTTTAGGTCCTTTACAGGTTCGTGCGGCGGCTGATATAAATCTTTTGGTAAATGCCGCAGCTGGAGCTCTTACCCTCTCTGCTATTAACGATGTAAATAGTGCTAATGTACCTTTTGCGATTCGAGCTTCTAGTCTATCTCTCGATAATGGTGCAATTACTACTGATGGTAGTGGTAATGCTACTTTCAGAAGTGTAGCTATCAGTACTGATGGTTCTCCCATTTTTTCAGCAGGGTATGACCTCAAAATTAGAAGCACCACCTCTCTCTTAGGGATTCACACCGATTATACGGGAGGTATCCCCACTCTAGAATTTGGTTGTGGTGATGTAGGTACTATTGCTCGAATTACTACTAATGGATCTACGAATCCTATTGTGCTTAGTGCGGGAGGAGTTGATAGTGTATTGTTCTCTCCTGCGGGGCAAGTTGGATTATATGGAAATAATACTTCTCTAGGCGCCCTCGATATAGGAGGTAATCTTCTCATCTCTACCGCCTCGGTTATTAATCCTGCTCCAGGTAATACCGGAAGTATAAATATCTTTGCAGGTAATACCCAAGATTCTGCGGCTGTTGCAGGTAATATAAATATAGCTGCTGGTGCTGCGAATACTAATGGCGCTTCAGGCGGTAATGTCTCCATTAGCGGAGGATATTCCGTAGGAGGAGTTGTCGGAGGGCCGAGCTTAACTCTTTATGGAGCTCAAGGCAATCCAGGTACTCAAGTATCGGGTGCAGCAGCTATTAATGGCGGAACGAATGGTCAAGGAGATGGTGGCGCAGGCATCCTTCTAAATCCGGGGAATGGATCAATCGGGGGCGGCTCCGTAAATATAAGCGCAGGAAGTTCTGCGAGTAGGCCTGGAGGAGATATTATACTTTCTCCGGGAGTAGGTAGCACTACAGGTCACGTTCAAATTCTAGATGGCTCCCAAGGTGTAGGCAAGGTTCTAACCTCTGATGCTTCGGGTAATGCTTCCTGGCAAGCTTCCGCAGGATTTGCGATAGGTTCGGTAATTGCTACCTACATAACGGGAGTGCAGTCCTCAGCTTTCGCCACTTTCGATGGCGTTAATATGTGGGTTAGTGGCCAAGGAAGTTCAGGTACTCTTGCAAAGATATCTCCTGATGGAGTAAGTACTGTACTCGGAGGAATAGGTTCCTATCCTTACGGACAGGTTTTTGACGGTAAGAATATATGGGTTCTGGGAAATAATGCGGAAACCATTATCAAGGTTGAACCTAATGGTACTACAACTCCTTATCCTCTTCCAATTAATAATCCTATATTTGGAGCTTTCGATGGTACTAATATTTGGGTTACCGATGGAACTAGTAATGCTGTCGTAAAAGTAGCTCCAGACGGAACTCCTACTGCTTATACGGGAGCGGTATCTAATCCTTACGGTATAGCCTTTGATGGTCAAAATATGTGGGTGGCTAATTCGACGGATGGATCTGTTTCTAAAATAGATCCTAGCGGGGTCATGACCAATTATCCTATCCCAGGTGTTTCTCAGTCTTACGGTATAGCCTTCGATGGTGCTAATATGTGGGTAACAAGTCCTATAGAAGGGGCCGTTACCGAAGTAGCACCTGATGGATCAGTTATTGCTACTTACTTCGGAATTCCTGGAGCCATATGGATTGCTTTCGACGGCACTAACATGTGGGTGGTTAGTAATACTGTAGGAGATGTTACTCGCGTTGCTCCCGATGGATCATTTATTTCCTATCCCGGAGTTACAGGTTTCTCAAACGGTATAGCCTTTGATGGTCAAAATATGTGGGTGGTTGGCGGTGCTGATAATACTATTAGTGAAGTTCAAGCTCTACCCCACTTTTATAGAACCAATTCTCCTTCAGACTTAACAGGATTTGCCTTAGCTAGTTCTATAAAGGGCGCACCTTCTAGCAGTGCAACTGTAGCCGTTCCGATCTCTTCGGTTACTACTTACACCGTAACTCATAATTTAGGATACTATCCATTAGTACAGATTCTAAATAGCTCAGGCTTCATGGTTATTCCTAATTCTCTATTCCATACAGATATGAATAACTTTACAGTAACTTTTACTCTTCCGGTAACAGGCACGATCATTTACAGGTAATCAAATGGAAATTATAGGTAACTTAATTGTAGACGGAACGTCTCTCCTTGATGATGGGGCTATCACTACTGATGGTGCAGGTAATATTACTGCTAACAGTATAACGGCCGCTGTAACTGGAACTTCTACTACTGCAATCAACTTGCAGGGCGGGGCAATAGGGGAGATTCCGTTTCAGACAGCTACAGATGCTACGGGATTTGACTCCCTATTTAATTGGAATGACGCTTCCCACTATTTAGGTATTGGCACTTCTACTCCTGGCTACGGTGTTGATCTTTATGGAAATGTAGGCGGAGCGGGTACTAAAGGGGTATTCCGGGCAGTAGGTGATGGAGTAAACGGTTTCTTTAGAGCTGAAGCTTACGGAGTTAGTAGTTCAGGGGCTATTACTGGCGGCTTAAGTATGAGAGGTGCCCGAGGGAGCTTCGCTGTTCCTACTGCAGTGCAGCAGAATGATATCATAGGTTCTGTAAACTATAGAGGTCATGACGGTACCGCATTTCCAGGTAGCCCTACGGTCAGTATATTTGCAAATACCTCTGAAATATGGACTCCTACAGCTCATGGTACTAATCTTATCATGAACTGGACTCCTACAGGTACTATTACTCAGACAGGCCAGCTAGTACTAAATGGATCTTCTTCTGGAGGTGTAGTAAACAACATAGCTCTAGGGCTAGTGCAGCCGGGATCTCCGGGGGTAAATCTTAATTTTAATCGTCCTAGTGGTAACGCTTCGCTCATTAATAATGCTGTTGGAGGGTCTTTAAGTCTCAATGCCCAAACTGCTGGGGGAATTGTAAATGTTAATGCTAACAACGGCATTAATGTTGTTACTAGTAATAATAATGTTAATCTCACTGCAGGCAATGGTGTTTTCATCCAGTCTGGTAATGCGGGGGGAACTAGCGGATTCAACGTTAACTGTTCGGCTGCCAACGGCGGCGTTAACATTAATTCAGGAACTACCGGTCGCGTAGATATTTCCGCAGGTCTCAGTGCAGGTGGCCAAGGTATTACAATGCACTCTGGACCTGGTGGATTTACAGTTCTCGCAGTGGGAGGAGGTAACGTTAATTTACAGCCTGGAGGTGATATTAATTTGACACCTACTGGAAATGTAGGCGTTAATACTTCAGGTACATTCAATGTTAACACCGCCAATCTCAATGCCTCAAACGGAACATTAAGGGTAATTTCGACTTCTGGGCCCGCGTTCTTAGAGTTGGTAGCTCCGGGACAGCCCCAATGGAATGTAGTTGTTGATAATGGCAACGGCCATTTCTTTATCCAGAATAATAGTACGGGCGCACAGATAGTTTCCCTCGATAAGAATGCCCCTAATAATTCTATTAACGTAGATTCTGCGGGAACGGTACATTTAGCGACGGGCTTAAATGTGTCTCCATCTGCAGGCTCTGCTGTTATAGAGTTAGATGGCCATCCCGCCACGTGGCAGCTTATTTCGCAGAATGCTTCTGGTGCCTTTAGTATTAGAAGTGTTTCCGGCTCAGCTAATACGGTCAATATCGAGTCTGGCGCTCCGCAGAATTCTTTATACATTGGAGCTTCTGGCGTAGGTATTGATACTGCTAATGTAACAAGACAGCTCACAGTAGGAGGGTCAGGGCAAATTCTGGCGGGGACGGAATCAGCGGGATTGTTACTTCTTCCAGGTCTTATTTTTGCAGCAGGTTCTGGAGATATTAACGTAGTTACAGACTTTGGTAGAGTTAAGCTTCAGGACTCCACTGGCGGTGCAACAGCTATGTATCTCACCGGAGGTTTGCTAGGGCTTGGTACTCAGACGCCTGGTTTCAAGCTTGATGCAGTAGGAGATATCAATACTTCTACGGTTTATCGCGTAGGAGGCTTCCCTGTAATGGATGGTCTGGGAGCTTACGCTCTTAAAGACTCTGGGGGTACTGTAGATGTTTCTGCCGCAGCAGCTCCTAGTACGGGGCAGGTATTAACCGCAACTGATGCTAATCATGCTACGTGGCAAACTCCTTCAGGAGGAGCTCCTCCAACAGGAACTGTATTAGGATCCTTCACTGTATCTGACTTTACCGAAGCTCTATGTTTTGACGGTACTTATATCTGGACAGCAAATTCATTTAGTGGTCCTGGAAGCGTATGTAAGCTCTTGGCATCGACTGGAGCGCTAGTAGCTACTTATACGGTGGGAACGCGGCCGACTGGCGTGACTTATGACGGTAACAATATCTGGGTTACTAACGTAACAGATAATACTGTAAGCCAAATTGTAATCGAGAGCGGCGTAGTTCTAGGGCCTTATCCAGTTCAGACTCTTCCGTGGGAATCTACTTTTGATGGAACTTATCTCTGGGTAGTATGTGAGGGAGGATACTTACAGAAGCTAGCTGCTTCCGGAGGCTCAGTAGGATCCGTATTGCAGACTATTAGTTTACCTGGCGTTAGTCCCTTCGCTGTTTGTTTTGATGGTACAAATGTATGGGTTGCAAATTCAGGCGGGAATACTGTAACTAAAGTTCTCGCCGCGGATGGGAGTATTGTAGGAACTTATGCAGTAGGAGCTAGTAACTGCCAGCCGGGAGCTGTTCTGTTCGACGGTACCTATATTTGGACTGCTAACTACAACGATAGTACGGTAGGTAAGATTTTAGCTTCTACAGGAGCTCCTGCTAATGGCGCTCCATTTGCGACCGGCTCAGCTAATCCGTTCAAGATGACTTACGATGGTACCTATATTTGGGTGCTTAATCAGTCGGATACTCATTGCGACCAGATTCTTGCAGAGACGGGTGAAGTCGTAGCTACTTTCCCTACTAATGCATTTACAGATGGTATTTGCTTTGCAGGTGATAGTATCTGGATTGGTATTTACTTTGGATTTAACCAGGTAGGAAAGCTTGCAGATACTGTTCCTCCCTTCCACCCCAATATATTACCTCGCGCAGCACTTCTCTCTGCAGGCCTGGCTCTACCAGCAGGAGCTGCTGGAGGGGATTTATCTGGCTCGTATCCAAATCCGGCGGTAAAAGCTATTGATGGTGTTCTTATATCCGGAGTTCCTATGGCCGGCCAAGTTCTAGTAGCTATAGATGGCACTGATGCTTCTTGGCAAGATATTGTATCCGGATCAGGTTCTGCCGGCTCCTTAACAGCGTGGACAGGATCTTCTACCTTAGGGAATGCTTCGAGCTTTACAGTTTCAGGTAATGTAATCGCTACGGGGCAGTCGGTTGTTTACGGAGGAACTAATAACACCGTTTCAGATGCTATTAACGGGACAGGTTTAGGTATTTTTGCGGGCTATAATAATACTATCACTGGAGATATAGGTTCCGTAATTGCTGGGGGTAATAGTAATCAGATTTTAGATGCGGGTAATCATAATAACGCAGCTAACTTCATAGGCGGAGGTACTAGTAATCTTATCGACGGAGATACGGGAGGAGGGGGAGGTCATAGTGCTATCCTCGGAGGTTACGGTAATCACATCGATGGAAACGCCGGCGGAGATGGTATAATTCTCGGGGGATCTACTAATCTCATCACGTGTGGCAATGGCGTAATTATTAACGGTAGTAGTAATGTTGTATCAGGATTTAACTCTATTGCGGCAGGTCAGCAAGCTGTTGCGGCTAATAATTATGCATTCGTATGGGCAGACTCCACAGCATCTCCTTTTTCTTCAACGGCAGATAATCAATTCTCTATCCGCGCATCAGGCGGAATCTACTTAAAAGGCCCTGTATCTGTTGTTGATGGCACTCAAGCTGTGGGATATGTTCTAACTTCAGATGCCTCAGGTAATGCTTCGTGGCAGGCGCCTAGTGCTCCTTCTCCGTTTCCTCTTCTAGCATCCGATCCAGGAAGCCCGACTACAGGTCAAACGTGGTTTAATACCACTGATAGCCAGTTCAAAGGTTATAACGGTACTTCTATCGTAATCTTAGGATAAAATATGGGAACAAAATATACGGTAGATAACAGCGGTGATTTAGCTCTCTCAGGTAACATAAGTATAGGCGGCCAATATCAGGTAGAAGGCGTTCAGCTTTCTAGTGAGGATCTCTCCGACGGAGGTGCTCTTAATGCTTCTTCTGTAGGAGGCGTCACTTTATCAGGCACTCCTACTAGTGGACAAGTGTTGACGGCTACTAGCAGCACTACTGCCGATTGAGAAACTCCCGCTGGTGGAGGTGGATCTCCCGGAGGCAGCTCAGGTAATATTCAATATAATAATTCAGGCTCCTTCGCAGGTAGTGGGGCAATGAATTTTGATGGCTCCAATATTTCTCTTACCGCGATAGGTACTGGCGGGGCTACTCTGGCAGGAGGTAATGGACATAATCTAGGAGTGGGAGGAACTGTTACTATTAGTGGCGGTCCTACTAATGCAGGATCAGGAGGTTCCGTTAATATATCTGGAGGATCCTCTTTCTTCGCGGACGCGGTACCTGCAGGATCTATCTCTCTAGTTGCAGGGAGTGCTGCTAACTTCGGGGACTGAGGGAAGTAATAGTTCTGTAGTTATATCAGCGGGAAGTCCTTCAGATATAACTCCTGCCTTAGAATTAGGTGTTGCTAATGGTGGACTGGAAACGCAAGGGCAGAGTCCTGTAAGTCCGTCTTACCCTACGACGGATGTAAATAATATTCTACTGGCTTATCTGTTTACTCCAGGAAGCCCGTTACTGTCTAATACGACAGCTATTACTAATTCGGATATTAATAATAATGTACCTGGTAGATAAATTAATTTAAGAGGAAATTCAAAATGAAAATCAGATATGATGGAAGTGGGAACATCAACGCGGCGTGTGTAAATGCTTCTAATTTAGGGGGCTCTACAGTTGTTACGGTTCCTGACAATGCAGCCCTTTTAGCTAACCCTTGGAAATATAAATGGAATGTTTCAACCAGCTCTTTAATTCTTAGAGAAGCTGTGGTTCTTACAACAACTGCGCCTTTGGTTGACGGAATTCCTACGGCGGCTGCAGATGGTTCAACAACTATTGTAGTTACCGTTAAAGCTTATACTCCTTCAGGGACGCTAGATACTTCTGCAACCTTTCCGGTTGTTGTAAACGACGTTAACGCGCGGCCTCCTGTAGCTCCCGTGGCATCGGTCACATTGGTTGCAGGTGTTGCTACCTTTTCTCTTACTTCAGCTTCTGCTAAAAGAATGATTTTGGCGGCCAGCTCTCCCAACGTGTTTAGCGGATCTCTTACAGCCGTCTTCGCTTAATAATTAGTCTCAGGGTTATATCTAAAGTGTATTAATTATACTGGAGATATAATCTATGCAAACAATAGTTGAGAGATGGACAAAGATATTAGGTGCTATAGCCTTAGTTGCTTTACTTATTACTAGTGCTGTTTATATACACTTATATAATCTAGAAAAGCAAACAAGAGAGACACAGGAGGAGGCCGCTAAGGGCTTGCCTCCGGATGTTTTGGCCAAATACATCTTAAAAAACAGAGAGCTTCTTTCGATGGTTAAGGACGCTCAAGGTAAGACGGTTGTCAAGACGGTTTATGTTCCTGATGAAGCTCAAGTAACAATCGTCACTAAAGAAAAGGCTGATCTTCAGGGTAAATATGATTCTTTAATGTCTCAATTGTTAGCGGCTAAGACTCCTCAAGATATAGCCGCTATCCAGACCAAGCTTAAAGGTGTGGTTGATCAGATAAATCAACCCGATACAGTCACCGTTAAGACTTGGGGTTTAACGTCAAGATTCGGATATGGATTAGTAATCTCACCCTCAGTTAAAACGACAATTCCTTACAATGGGGGGTCTTTAAATCTACCTGTAACTCCATCATTAGATTGGAAGTGGGGTTATGCAGGAAGATACTCGGGTATTTTACAGATTAATCCGGTATTCGTGGGGCCTGGGCTTACTCGTCATATAGACGATTTCACGCCTTCGTTTCTTCACATGAACAACTTAGAGCTCGGCGTCGTTGGTGGCGTAGGTTGGACTGGTGGAAAATACATAGGACTTGATTTGAGAAATAACTTCTAAATTATGTTTGAGATAATCGCATGTCTAATTTGTTCAAGGCGTGGCTTAATCCGACCTTTGAAGTAGTTTCATCCACATCGGCATTAACTAAAGTAGGCGTAGCAACAGCTTCGTTTATTTTCGCATCTGTTCTTAAGGCTCTCACTCCGTCAGTGATAGGCACTATTTTTCTGCTTGTCTTAATAGATACTATTACTGGCTTGATGGTCGCGGTCAAAAAGAAAAAGGTCTCTTCGAAGAAGTGGTATAAGTCTTTAATAAAGCTAAGTAATTATTCGGCTTTAATTATAGTAGGCGGTCTTGCAGGAGATATTTCTCTCTTAGCCTGGCTATCTAGTACTTTCCTACTATTAATTGTTATTACTGAATTAATAAGTATATTAGAAAATATATCTATTGTTCAACCTGAGCTTATACCAGGCAATATAATTAAGGTGCTCCATCTACTGAAGGACTAATGGGTATCATACCTATTTACTTTAATCGTGACCTAGGAGTAGCCTGTCCCCACCTAATCGATGTGCGCCCTCCTACTCAGCTGGTAGCCCAGCTCGAGATTAAAGTGATTCTGAAATATGCCCCTTATCTTACTAAGAGTAACTTAGGGTATATACCAGCGGAGGTTTATCCCGGCCTCCAACTACTAACACTGTTACATGGTACTTCTGAATATCTAAAGATTTGTGACCCCTGTGTGGACGTTATGGCTTACGCCAGGTCTCGAATCTATCATATGTTTTAATTTGTACCACTATCGGGGGATGGTACATCCCCTCGTTTATAATGGAATAATTACTTTAGTAATTATGGAATTATAAACGATATCTATACTACTATCTAGATCTAGATCTATATCATGATAGCTATCTAGATACAACAACAACAGCTATATACGTGAATATATTATATTTATATATAATCATATATCAGTATATGTATAATTATATAGATATGTATATAGATCATATAACAACAGCTATAGCTATATATCATTCGGACCGTGGTATCATAGACAACTCCGCAGTAAAGACAATCCCTCCAAACGCGCAAGCAACACCTCCTTTAAATAGCGCTAATCCTTTCAAAACCCCTCCTTACTTGTTCAGCAACTTCATTTCTGCCCCTTTGTATAAGAAGTGCTTCTAAATCTAATGTAGCTCATTTAAAACGCTTATCACCTCTTGTCGTCAATTCCGGTAATGTTTAATCGGAGATTTTGTAGAATTAGGTGAGCAGTAAACTTGATTTAGTAAGGAGCATTAACATGACGCAGACAGGTACAGTTAAGTGGTTTGACCCTAAGAAGGGTTATGGATTTATCGTTGCAGATGGAGTAGGGGACGTATTCGTCCATTACTCTGACATCGAGCAGGTTAAGGGGTTTCGCAGCCTACGGGAAGGCCAGCTCGTAAGCTTTACCCTAATCAGTTCTGACAAGGGGCACAAGGCCTCTAATGTCGTACGGGTAGATGCCGGGGTGCCTACCACAGCGACACAGAAAGAGACGGTTTCAGTAGCCTAATGAAAAAGTCTCCTCAAGACCTAGAGCTCTTAAAAAAGCTTTCAGAAAGAAAAGCGCCAACCGTCGCTTTTGATCTTGATGGGACTCTGGCCGAATTCTCTAACTGGAACGGATACGCTTCCATAGGAGACCCTGTACCGCGTATAGCCCAGCTCGCTCGGAAGTTTAAGAAAGAGGGGGCCTTCATAGTGATTCACACCTGTAGAATAACCACTGCAGACAATAAAGTATATATAGACTCTGTAAACACGGTGAGCCAGTGGTTGAAGACAAATAGAATTCCCTATGATGAAATCTGGCTTGGAACAGGCAAGCCTCACGCTGATTATTACGTTGATGACAGAGCGGTTAACGCTACCTGTGATCACTGTATTAATAAGATGACTTCTGCGCTTCTCCACTCTTAATGGACGAAGCTACTAAACCCTGGAGTCCCTTAGAATTTGTTGAGAGAATAGCTCCACCAGATGCCGATGAAGCTTGGTTTAGACAAGCTTTGATGTGGGCAGACTTGTGGTCTTGTAGTCTCAAGAAATATACTGCGAAGCAACTCCAGAATGAAAATAAGCCTAACCAAGACGGACCGACTATCTAAAGAAGCTTTAGAATGTCTCTGCGCCGAGAATATCCCCTATTCCGGAACTGCTACGGTTAGTAACGTATTAACCCAAATCACAGGAAATTTACCTACCTGCTTCTGGGCAGACCTATCCCACAGAATGTCTTATGAAGTACCTGGAGCGAATTTTTCTGCTCATTTTCAGAACGGCTACTGGGACGGCCGAAAGAAACTCTTTAACAAGAGACTATTAGTTTTACCAACGGGCCTAATTACTATTCTTCGAGAAACTTGCAAAGACCATTTCGTGTCTTTAACGATTAAAGATATACGTATCAAGCCCGCCCTAGGAAATCCCATACCTCTACATGGATTAGCTTTAAGAGACTATCAACTAGCAGGAGTTACAGCCGCCCTATCTAAACAGAGAGGGATGATTCATTTCCCTACAGGCGCAGGCAAGACAGAGATGATTGCCGATCTCATTAGCAAAACAAATCTACCTACCCTTGTTTTAATTCACAAGCAGGATATTTTTCATCAACTAACAGAAAGGCTCCACAACCGCCTAGGAGTTCCTATTGGCAAAATAGGCTGTGGAGTTGTATACCCCCAAAACATAACTGTAGCAATGATCCAAACCGTTTTCAGAGCCTACGGCGGAGATCTAAAGAAAGTAAAGGACGTAGACAAGGATGACACCATCATTCCTAAGCCTGAGATTATCAGACAGTGTATCGAAAGAGCGGAGTGTGTTATCATCGATGAGGCTCACCACACGAGTGCTGATATCTTTTCAGAAGTACTACCTAGATGTACTAAAGCTTTTTATAGATGGGGATTTTCTGCAACGCCTTTTAGAGAAGATGGAGCTGATCTATTACTAGATGCTCACACAGGCCCTGTATGCACCAAGATATCTGCCTCTGAACTTATTAAAAAAGGCTACCTCGCCAAGCCCGATTTTTATCTATTAAACTTTAATCACGGCAAACCTCCTGCAACACCTTACGCAGGCTTTTATACCCAACAGATTGTAAACAATCTATCACGTAATAAACTAATTGTTCAAGCTACCTTAAAAGCAGTAGCCTCTGGAAAGACATGCTTAATAGCTGTTACCAGAGTAGAGCACGGAGAAGTGTTAGAGGCTATGCTGGATGAGGTCCTCCCAGGGAGAGTAAAATTTGCCAGTGGTAAAAGAGACTCTGATGAACGTAAGAAAATTTTATCAGATCTGGATGCTCGAAAGCTAGATGTAGTTATTTCTACTTCCGTATTTGGTGAAGGGGTAGACTGCCCCAGCCTTAACGTATTAATTAATACTAAAGCGGGCCAATCCGGGGTAGATTCTCTACAGTTAGCTGGAAGAGCTCTTCGAGTAACCCCTACAAAGAAAACAGCTACCATCATAGACATCTACGATGACCAGTGCAAATTTTTCGGCAAACACTCCAAGAGACGTTTCGAAGTATATCAGTCTGAACCCGAGTTCCAACTCAAGAAAACAAATTCTGTCGATGATATTACGTTCAATTAACGAAACGATTTGTCGGATTTGTTGTAATATGTAATATGAGCATTAAAGCAAGTGAAGCAACAGTTGGAAACAAATATCTAGCCTCTGACGACATCCCCGTAGAGGTTCTTCAAATCGAAGCAAATGCGGTTACAGTTAGATCGGGTAAGACAGGGAATACTGTGACGTTGCCTTTAGAATATCAGCTGAGAGAAAGTGAAGGAGAAATAATCATGACGACAGAGAACACGGCAGGTGCACCTGCCCAGGTAAACTCACCTAAGCGCGGAGCCAAGTCTGCACTTATCGATGAGGGTCTACGTGGTAGTCTTCCTACAGATGAAATTGTCCGTAAGGTCCTTGAGGCCTTCCCGGACCTATCTGAGAAGAATGTCCGTAACCTAGTTAGCGTTCGCCGGTCTAAGCTCAAAAAGCTTCCGACCTCCCCGACTGCCTAAGATCACCTAAGAAGTCGCGTCGCCCTCCGCGCGAGTAAGAAATACGGAGGGCACCTATTTTATATGTTAAAAATTAAGCGTGATAAGTCTTTAGATCAGACAACACCCACCGAATTCGTCAAGTACTTCGTAGGAAAATACCGCCAAGAACTCAAAGCAGATTACCCTGTGAACTACGCACGAGACTGTGTTATTATGTCTCAGGTTTTAGATAAGTTTTATAAAGAGGGTAAGGCGCGTAAAGATGTATTTCCCTTCATTGACGAAATGTTTGCATCCTATAACGATCGCCCGAGAACGCTACCAATTGATATTAGATTTCTATTAGCTGCAGCTCCTTCTTATTTTAAAAATGGTGGAGATCTTGCCTCTAAAAAGGTAAAGAATAGTAAGATCGAAATAACTCCCGAGCTTAAGGACTGGCTTGTGAAAGAAAAAGAGAAGTGGTTAAAAAAATCTAATGCTAAGTGAACGCGATAAAAAGAAGCTGGCGCTTCTTAAAGAACAACTAATTTCAGTCTGTCCTAAGTGTAATGGGACAGCTATAGGTTGTTCATGCCTAGACGCTTTTCGGGTAGAGTTCAGAAAGGTTAAATCTAATTTACCTGCCAAGTACAGATCAGCAAAGGTAGAAGATATTACACACCCTCAAATTCTAAAAGCTAGACAAGCTTTACAGGACTACGTAAATAAAGTAACGGAACATCGAGCATCAGGCATGGGATTAGTATTATATGGGTCTACAGGACTAGGAAAGACCTATCTGGCTAGTGCAGTTTTAAACGAAGCATTTAAGTTCGGGTACACAGGATATTTTACTACTTTAGACAGGTGTGTTAACGAGTACGCGAGTGGATGGAAAGATATAGATTTAAAAATGGAATTCACATCATCAGTTCTAGAAAAAGACTTTCTAGTACTAGATGAGGTAGGTAATGAATCTAGAACCAATGTAGCCCTAGTAAGAGGGTGTCTTAATGATATTCTAAGACATAGATCAAATAGTTTACTACCTACGATTATAACGTCTAATTTAGCTTTTGAAAAGTTCGCAACTGCATACGGCGAGGAAGTATACTCACTACTGCACGAGTCAAGCATTCCTGTCCCTTTCGAAGGAATAGATTTTAGGAAGGGGATGACCCAAGTATGAGCGCGAAATCTAGGCCGGGAAACGCAATAGCCGAAAGAACTAGAAGATTTGATTTTGGGGAGGAAGAACCTACCTCCAGAGAATACTGTCAGTATAGTATTCTGGAGAACGGCCAATATACGTTAGGGCTATCTACAGTGCCTAAGCTTCCCTCAGGTGCTTATAATATAGAGTGGACACCTCAAAATGGTATCGTCTTTAAAAAGAGAGTAATCAAGGGAGACGAATTCCTTAACCTGGAAGAATCTCTGTCAGGTAATTTATTTAAGGAGATCACCCAATTCTGGCAGAAGGGGCCTATCTTTAAGAAGTATGGATTACTCCATCGCAGAGGCTACCTTCTTTATGGTCCTCAAGGATCGGGAAAATCTAGTATCATCTCTCAGACAGTACATGAGCTAGCCACTAGAGAAAATGGGGTCTCTTTTATCTGTGATCAGGTAGGTGTAATGGCCGACGCTCTTTCTTCTTTTAGAAAGGTAGAACCTGATAGACCTGCCATCTGCGTCTTCGAAGACATTGATGACATCATTGAGCACCAAAATGAGGCGGTTCTATTATCAATGCTAGACGGAGAAACTCAGATAGATAAGGTGATTAACATCGCTACTACTAATTATCCCGAGAAGCTCGAAGATAGAATTATTGCTCGGCCGCGTAGATTTGATAGGGTGATTAAAGTAGATATGCCTAATTCCAACCTGAGACGTGCATACTTTAAAGAGAAGTTAAACTTAGGTGTTGAAGATCTAAATAAGTGGACGTCTGACACAGAAGGTTTGTCTTTCGCGTGCTTAACTGAATTAGTGATTAGCGTAAAATGCCTTGACCATGATTACGATGAAACTTTAAAGACGCTGAGAGGCATCTTAAAGTCCAAAGTATCCAGCAAGGACGATGTAAGTAAACCAGGATTTGCACTCAGCTAATGAATATTACTTTAGAAAAAACATTCCTTAAGAAATCCCTTTCGTCACTGACAGGGTTTCAGGAACTGCCTCAGCTTCAGTTTACGGATGAACTTCTTCAGGACCAGACGTGTCGCAAGTTATATGAAGTAGCCAACTGGTATTATACTAAATACCAGAACCTAGTCTCTGCCGATACTCTTAAACTTCTACTAGATAAGTCTACAAAGATCGACGGACCTTCTAAGGAAAGAGTCTTCTTACTATATACTGAACTTCAAAATACATCTGATCCTGCGGATCAGAATATTAAGTTTGTAGTTGATCAGTTAAAGGATGAGAGGCGTAAAGATTTACTGAAAGAAACGCTACTAGTATCTGCTAATAACTTTGAATCAGGTAAAGTAGATCAAGCTTTGTTAGATTTAAAGAAGGGTATTAACAAGATTGAATTAAACATCAAGGAAGACATTAGAGAGGGATATCTCCATGAATCTTCTGACTCCCGCTGGGATAGATATCAGGATATCAAGAATAACCCTGACAAGTTTAAAGGTATTCCTATTGGATTTCCTTCATTAGATATAACTACTAACGGAATCAGACCTGGACAGTTAATGGTTGTTATTGCAGGAGTAAAAGAAGGTAAGTCAACGTTTCTTTTAAACGCCGCATACCACGCCTCAATAATGGGCTACAAGGTTTTGTATGTTTCAGTTGAAATGCCTAAGGAGCAGATAGAGAGACGCTATGACGCTAGAGATAGCGGTCTTTCTTATAGCCGGATTAGAGATGGTAGATTAACTCCTGCCGAAGAGAAGATATATCAGGAGTGTATTACACGACAGAAGGGTAGACCTGGTAAATTCTATACCCTCGACGCCCATGACTGCTCTACGTCGTACCTAAAATCTAAGCTGTTAAGCTTCCCGTATAAGTTTGATCTAGTAGTCGTTGATTACTTAACTTTGATTAAGTCTTCTAAAGCAGGCCAATCAAGTAGAGAGATGTGGCAAACCGTAGGAGATATCACGTACGAGATACGCGACATTGCGCGAGAACTGAATGTTCCGATCATCACTGCGGCACAGGCAAATCGCGATGGAATGAAAGAATCTAAGTACAAGTATGGCGTCGAAAATATCGGGCTATCTCACTTAATCTCCGCCCATGCAGATACTCTAATCTCACTACGCCTGGTAGATAGAGATGAGCTCGAGATTAACGATGTAGTAGAAATGACTGCCGCTACTATTGCTGTACGCGATGATAAAGCTTGCCGATTCACATTGGACGCTTGCTTCGATAAAATGCTGTTAGTTGAAAGACAGTTGCGCTTAACTGGAGATACTACTCCTAGTAGATCTTACTAAGTACCCGCAACAAACTTCTAAATTGCTCGTATAAGATATAAGAAGGATAATTTAGGAGTAATATGTCAAAAGCAACCGAAGCGCAAAAAGCCCACTTAAATCAAGTTAACGCAGATCTGATGCCCATCTTTTTCAAGTATCATGATACTAAAATCAAATTACAAACAGTAACGGATCCAATTATTAAAGACGCTCTTGAGTATGATGCAATTCAATATCGTAATCAAGCGGTTGAAAAAGTATTGGCGGAGCTGAGCGATTATCTCGATTCATTAATATATAGTTGGAATAACCATTTTGATTATAGTGAAGCTAAGTCATATGCGTACGAGAACCTATTAGAAGCGGTACAGAGATATAATCCTCACGTAACGCCTTTTTGCAAGTTCACTTCGTTCTTTTATATGTATAATCAAAACATTTTTAAGAATCTTTTAATTGGAACTCGGGCAAAGAAGAGGGACGTTTTTAAGACAGATTCACTTGACGCAACATGGGAAAGTTCTAGTGATGATATTGACACACCTAAGATATCTGAAACTAATTTAAAAGATACTCCTTCCGAAGATCCTTCCGCTCAGTTAGAGACCAAATTAATAGTCCAAGAACTTTATAAGAAAGCTTCTCCTAAGCAAAAGAGAATCTTAAAGAGATTATACTTTGGATATAGCCGTGCTGACATCGCTCGATCCTTAAAGATGTCTCAGACACGAATTAATTCTTTAATCAATCAACTACCTGCTCTTCTAGAGAAATAATGCATCTTCTATTTTTAATTACTCTTGAAGTAATAGGGCTCCTTGGCTTATTAGCTTTAGTTGTCATTCTCACAATGTAAATTTATGGACATATTCGACGTTCTAGATAAATATAAAGTAGACTACCAAGCGCAGGGCACGCTATACGTAGCCTATTGCCCTTTCCATGATGACGCAGGTAGACCTAACTTCACTATATATCCTACTACGGATAGCTATTTTTGCTACGCATGTAAGAAAGGAGGGGGCCCTGTAGAATTTGTAATGGCGGCAGAGGGTAAAACTAAAGAAGAAGCTACTCTCATAGTTCATGAAGACTTATCTTTCTTAATTAAGAAGTTAGAAGAAGAGCCTCCTACGCACCCTGTTAACGATGAGGCTAATCTTCAATTAAGTATCCAAATTAGAGACTTCTTAAAAGATAACCCCAATAAGATATCTAAGGTACTAGGAATTTGTCGTAGGGTAGATGATACTTTAAATAAAGGACCTCTTACCCGTGAAGAAGCCGCTGATTTAACTCAGAGGGTTACTAAAGTTTTAAGTTCGTTAAATGACAAGATGTAATATTATAAGGTAGCATATTTAAAGAGGATAACATGAAAACAATTTTGATTTATAGCGGCGGACTTGACTCAACCACTTTGCTTTACCAGTTGAAAGCGCAGGGACGTGACGTTAAGGCCCTCTCTATCAACTACGGTCAGCGTCATTCAAAGGAACTAGATTTCGCTAAGAGAAACTGCGATGCGCTGGGAGTGGAGCACCGAACGGTAGATCTCTCTTCTCTTAAACCCTTACTGGGGGGAAGTTCTCAGACGGATGCTAGTGTAGCTGTTCCCGAAGGTCATTATGCCGCGGAGAACATGAAACTCACGGTAGTGCCTAATCGTAACATGCTTATGTTATCCGTAGCAGCTGCCTGGGCGATTGCGGAAAAGGCTGATACTATTGCCTACGCGGCGCACTCCGGAGATCATGCTATCTACCCTGACTGTCGTGAAGAGTTTGTAGATGCTTTGAACAAGGCGTTAGGATTAGCTGATTGGCATACCGTTCAGATCGAGAGACCTTTTATCAACATCTCTAAATCTGATATTGTTAAGTTGGGCAACGATCTTAAGGTACCTTTTGCAGATACTTGGAGTTGCTACAAGGGTGGAGATAAAGCCTGCGGAGTATGTGGTACGTGTTACGAGAGGCGCGAAGCTTTCGTAGAGGCCGGCGTTACGGACCCTACTCCTTATCTAGACTCTACTACTAAGTTTCAGGTCCCGGCATAATATGAGTATTAAGAAATCTAAATACTACCTAGTAAAGCATATGGCTGGCCCCGACATCATTAAGACAAATGATAAGAGGAAGATTAAGGCTTGGCTTACTAAATTCTATGAGGATTGTTCAAATCCCCCGGATCTAAATAGGCATATCTCCATACGTGAAATCGAAGTAATATCTGTATAAATATCATGAAAGAAAAACTAACTAAGCGGTACTCAAGAAAGCTATCCTATAAATACGCCTCAGAAGAGTTCTCTACGGAACTAACCCGAGAAGTAGATTATAATACTAAAGACGAATTCTTAGCTGCTAGTGAGAAGCTCGCCGCTCAAGTTAAGGCTCTGACAGCCCGAGATCTAGAGAAGCATTCTGAACTTTTGAAAGAAGCTGTCGAAAACGGCGACGCTGTTAAAACACAGGAAACTACAGTTTAATTTATGATGACCGTTGAACAGAGACGAGAACTTTTACAGGAGATTAACTCCATACGTCTATCTCTCGATAGTGATCCTGCTACTACAGGTCTTAGTCTCGTTAATGGCAAGATTGCTGAGATTCATGCCCATAAAGAGAGAGTAGGGCATATCTTATCTCAGGCCATTGAAAACGAGAGGGAAGCTAACAGACTACTCAATGAAGCTAAACTTGAGCACGAGATTAAGCTAAATAAGATTCTCGCTACTGATGAGACTGTAAGAACTCAGAAATCTCAGGATATGCGTATAGTGGCGGGTAATGCCTTAATTCCAGCTGAATACCTTCGCGTAAGACAGCTAGAAATAGAAGCGGCTGATGCCGACGCTTTCCATAAGATAGTTCAAGCCAAGTACAATCATCTAGAAGGAACTAACTCTAGCGTTTCTAGACAGATCACTGTAATTCAGTTACAGTTAGAGATTGGTGAAATTGAACGCAGATTTCCCGGTCAATGGCAGGCAGCTCCTGGACAAGGTCGTACAATAACAGTCAAAGGAAGCTAATGGCCCGAATTGGTCTTAAGGCTCTAGGCGTTAATCTAGACCCTATTAAACATCTTACGATAGAAGAAGTATTCGGTTCAGGAATTGTTGCAGTAACAGAATGTAATAAGAAGTGGTGGAAGATAATTAGAGATAAGGATCTTAAAATTAAATTGGACGTTAAGGGAGTAAAGTAACATGGGTTTTAAAATTAAGAAAGAAAAGGACATCGAAGAGGGAGATTATCTCGCTCGTTTGTCAGATGCACAGCCTCACACAGGAGCCTTCGGCCCTTGTATTAAGTTTCAGTTTGAGGTCGTGGAAGGTGAATTTGCTGGACAGGAAGTCTCAATGATTCGTCCTGCACGTCTTGCAATGGGTAATAAGCTTGACAGAACGCTTCAGGAGATGGGTTTAGATACATCACAAATCACTGACGAAGTGGATGTAGATGTACTGAAGGGTAAGGTGTTCAAGGTTCGCATCGAGAACAAGACTAGTACAAAGGGTAAGGTGTTTGCTAACGTAATCACTGCGCGCCCGGTCTCCGGTGGATACTCTGCTCCCGTAGCTGCCACTCCTTCAACTCCTGCAGCTCCTCAGCCTCAGGTTCTACGGTCAGCGCCGCCAGCTAGACCTCAGGTAAATGCTTCTCAGCCTCCAATCGAAGACGTACCTTTCTAATAGGAGATCAAGATGAGTGAAATGGAACAAGCTAACGTAGAGCATTTGAGAGCTCAGACAAGACTTATCAATGCTCAAGCCGCAAGTCTCGAAGCAGAACTACGTAATAAATATACGAAGTAAATAAGGGGAAATCATGGACACTAAGTCGCTAAAAAGCACTTTAGATCAGATTGAAAAGGATTTGGGCCTAAAGGTACAGAAGCTGTCGGATGCTCCACCTTTAGATATCGAAACTATTAGATCGGGATCTTTCCTGCTGGACGATGCCTTAGGTGTTCCAGGATATCCTCGTGGTAGAATTATCGAAGTCTTTGGTGCTCCTTCAGGCGGAAAGACCTCCCTTGCTTTGGCCGCAGTCGCGGAAGCTCAGCGGGGTGGAGGCGTTGCTGCATTTATTGATGTAGAACATGCATTCAGTAAGCAGTACGCACGTGATCTGGGAGTGGATGTAGATAATCTATACTTTGTACAACCTGATTACGGCGAGCAAGCTCTAGAGACTCTTGAACGACTCATTGCCTCGAATGCCTTTGATATCATCGTCTTAGACAGTACTGCAGCTCTAGTGCCTAAGGCGGAGTTGGATGAGGATATGGAAAAACAGTCAATGGGGCTCCAAGCGCGACTCTTGAGCAAAGCTTGCCGCAAGATTACTCCTATCATTGGTAAGACGAAGACGGTAGTAATCTTTATTAACCAGATTCGTCAGAGCATGTCTATGTACGGATCCCCTACTACAACTCCTGGAGGAGAAGCTCTCAAGTTCTACAGCTCCGTCCGTCTGAGTGTTAGAAAGGTATCGGGCTCGGAATTGAAAGAAGGGTCTAATATCTTAGGTCATAAGATGGCTATCAACGTAGTCAAGAATAAAGTAGCCCCTCCTATGAAGACGGCTGAACTTACCTTCCTATATGGTAAGGGCATTGATAGAGTTACCGATCTAATCGAGTACGCTCTAGATAAGGGGTTCTTAGAACATAAAGGGCATACCTATATCTTCGAAGATCAGAAGTGGGTAGGTAGAGAGAATGCTGCCGAAGGCATTCGTAATAATCCTGAGATCTATAAAGCTATCGCTCAGAAGGTAATGGATACTCAGGGGACAAAAGCTACAGCGAGTAACTAATGACTGCTCTCACTTCAACAGACGGAACTACTTTTACTATAAACCTTCCTACTAATAGTTCTACTACTACCTCTGCATCCACTGCATCCACTGCATCCACTGCAGGAGTTTGTATTAGTAATAGTGGGGGTGGAGGTCAGTTAGGAACTTACGGTCCTTGTATACATGGTAACTATGGTCAATGCTATACCTGTTACCCCTCATATACTCAGACATGTACGTGCGCCGTATATGGTTCTGTATGCCCCATACATACTCTTCAAAATAGCGGCTCAATAACTGTTACCCCCTCATGGACTACTTGGCCTCCTGCTCCTCCGGCCGTAGACCTACACGCTAAAGAAGGTCATGCTGTTACCCACGAAATGGTGACCGACTCTAAAGGATTAAAGATAGTATTTAAATGTTCTTTCTGCTCTGAAGTTATCTATAAAAAGTACATAGTTCGAATCCCTCGAAAAGTCAGAGAAGAAAAATGTCTAGTAAGAGTACTCAACCACAGGTAGAGTCGTGGCTTTGCTGTACTCTTACCCCTGAACTTATCTGCGCTAGATGTGGATTACTTGTTTGTGAAGCACATTCAACCGTAGGCGGATTCAGAGAAGTTTGGGAGAGAACAGGTCCTTGCCCTAAAGATCCTGAAGAGATGGGTCATTATTGGCACGTATCGCCCCGCAACAATTAATACGATTACTCGTATTATAAAATATGAAACTAAAAGTCAATGAAATTTATGGGCCCGTAAAGCAGGGCGAAGGTAAATCATCTGGACTAGATGTTCTCTTCTTGAGACTATCTGGATGCAACTTAGCTTGTTCTTGGTGTGATACTCCTTACACATGGAACTGGGTAGGTACCAAGTTCGTTCACCCGGAGAAGTTTGATCCTATGAAAGAAATCGTTTTCATGGATACTAACGAAGTTAAGGTTGAATTAGATAAGCTTAATACTAAGGCCGTAGTAATCTCTGGTGGAGAACCTATGCTCCAACAGAAGCCTCTCCTCCCCTTGATTCAGGCCCTCAAGGCCGATAACTATTGGGTTGAGATTGAGACAAATGGTACTATAGCTCCCGAGCCCGAATTTCTTAATCTGGTAGACCAGATTAACTGCAGTCCTAAATTATCCAATTCAGGGCCTGATAATCGTCTCTCTATGAGAGAAAGACCTGAAGCACTTACTGCTTTAGCTGATTCCCCTAAGGTCTCTTTTAAGTTTGTAGTATCCTCTGATAAGGATATGGTGGAGATTGACTCACTAATTTCTAGGTTCTCTATGAAAGAGGTTTACCTCATGCCGGAAGGTAAGACTCGGGTAGAACAATTAGCTCGCCAGGATAAGATTAAAAAGCTTTGTGAAGAAAAAGGATTCAAGTTTAGCCCCCGACTACATGTATTAGAGAATGACTCTAAACGGCGGATCTAAACTATGGCTCACCTTTATCATCTTCTTACCTATCTATTTGTACTAGGCGTTGTCGTTACCCTCCATGAAATGGGCCATTATCTGGCCTGCAAATCTCAAGGAATAAGAGTAGACACCTTCTCCCTAGGCTTCGGCCCAGTACTAGCTAGCACTACTCTATGGGGAACTCTTTTTACACTCAGGCTAATACCCTTAGGGGGATTTATTATTCCTGCTGGAGCCGGCAACCGCCCTGAAACTGCTACTGAAGGAGAGTACTTCAGTAAAGCGTGGTATAAGCGCCTTATCGTAGTATACGCAGGACCAGCTATGAACTTCGTTCTAGCCTTCCTTATCTTTGTAGGATTACTGTGGGCTAGAGGAATTCCTAGCTACACTGATGATTCTATTATAGGGCAGATGGAGAAAGGTTCCTTAGCGGACAAGGCTGGGCTACTTCCCGGTGACGAAATAATGTATGTCAACGAGGAACCTGTAGACACTTGGCATCGTATGCGGTTGGAGATTTCTGTTTCAGGACCGGACTTAAGCCTTGTTGTTCTCCGAGGACACGCTTTAAAAACTTTTCACATTCCTTTCGGAATAGAACCTCCCCGCCTCCTAGGAATCCTGCCTCTGCAAACATACACTCCTCTAGGTTTAGTAGCCGCTAGTAAGGAAAGTGCTAGTATATGCACTTTCCAAGTCACTCAAACTTACCAAATCCTTTCAGCTAATTTAAGGCATGGTAAGAAAGCCGAGCTAGCAGGCCCTATAGGCATCTATCAAGCTGTAGCACAAGCCTCCTCAGATTGGGTAGAGACTTTTTCGCTCATGGCTATAATCTCACTATCACTAGGCATCTTTAACCTACTACCTATTCCTCTATTAGACGGAGGAACAGGAGTTCTATTCTGGTGGGAAGGATTAACCGGAAAGTATCCCTCCACCTTAGTTGTAAATATATTCCAGCTAGTAGGCTTAGTTGTTATAGGCTTTATTCTCCTGTTCGCCACAGCAGGAGATATAGGCAGACTTCTAGGTCATTAATCCCCTTCCTAAAGAGAGTTACTACCTGTATTAATTAGGTGGTTACAATCAAATCTCTTCGCCTGCAAAACTTCCAGGCACACAAAGACACTACTATAGACTTTGACGATTACTTCAATTGCGTTATTGGGGCAACTCGATCAGGTAAGTCCGCTATGGTACGAGCTCTTAATTTCCTAATATATAATGTATGGCACTCTGCTTATGTAAGGCATGGTAGTACCGAGGTAGTAATCACCGCGACTTTATCAAATGGGTTCACCGTTGTTCGTACCAAAGGGGATAAGATTAACCAGATTGATGTAAGAGACCCTCAGGGAAAGGTTAAGACATATGATAGTTTCGGTACGAACTTACCTAAGGAAGTGTGTACTGTGCTAGGTATTAATCCCCTTCAGATAGATGAAGACGAGTTCATTATGTCTAACGTGGTAGACCAAGATGAACCCATGTTCCTCTTAAAAGAAAGTGGACCTACTAAAACAAAGATCCTTGCTCGATTAGCCGGGTTACATTGGATAGATTTTGCATTAAAAGACCTTAATAAAGATAGGCGGCGACTATCCGGAGAAACAGATAACTTAAAGACGTCTAATTATGAGCTTAATCAGAAATTAGCTAAGCTTCCTGACCTTAGCATAGTCAGAGGCCAAGTATCCCTAGCCCGCGCAAGGTACGAGAGTCTACGAGAGCTAGATACGCACTATAACACTGCATTAGCTCTCAAACAAGACATTACTTCTTGGAAGAGTCAATACGCTGAGTTTAAGAAGCTTAAAGATCTTAACTTTAGCAATTTGATTAAACATGCGACAACGGCTCAGGAACTATATCAGAGCTATCATAGATTAAAGGATTTGTCATATAGATTGGAGAACATAGCGGACTCTACGAAGAATTTAGCTTCCGTTAGAAAGACTTCTCAAAAGGACCAGAAAGAATTAGAGCACCTTCTAGAAGAAGCTATGGTAGCCGCTCCCGTATGTCCTACATGTAAGAGAGAATTATAATGAAAGCATTGGTTCTTGGAGATCCTCATTTCTGTGATAGAGTACCTCTTCGCAGAGTAGATAATTTTCTACAGGCTCAGTTTAACAAACTTACTAACCTAGAAAATATAATTAGAGAAGACAAAGAGATAGACGCTCTCTTTCTTTTAGGAGATGTATTCGATATACCTAAGCCCTCTCTAGAATTAGTTAATAGAGTTATGGATCATCTAGATCGTATTAACAAGCTACTACCTTTAGGCATATACTCTATTGTAGGTAACCACGACGTACATGGCAGAGTAGAAAGTATACAAGAGACCGCTCTAGGAACTCTATATGCTTCCCGCTTAGTAAAACAATTAACTGGTACCCAGATAATCAAAGGCATTCCTTTTGTAGGGATAGATTACTTAGTAAATCATACTCCTGAAATATACCGTGGAAACAATCAAATCATCTTAACCCATAATATGCTACTTCCCGCACCAGCTATTTTTAAGCATATATTAGCTCGAGACTTAAATGGTACTGTACAAAATACTACCATATTCGCAGGACATTATCATTCCCCCTTTAACGTAAACTTGTCCAATAACAGTAGCGTAATTAACCCTGGAGTATTAGTACGTACAGATATCGCTGAAAGAAAGATAGTTCCTAGTGCAGTTAAATTTGAAGCTACTATGAGCCCTAATTTAAACGTAAGCTGGCAACGATTGCCTTTAGAGAAGGACAATGGCGATCAAGTATTTAACTTAGAGGACTATAAAGAAGAGAAGACTCAAAAGTTAGATTTAGAAAAGTTTATTAATGGTCTTAAACAAAGTCAGTTTGAAAGTCATGATATTGAAAAATTAATTGAAGAAGTGGGTAATTTATCTAATGTTAGTGAGACTATTTTACAAGAGGCTTTAAAAAGAATTAAATCAGCCCGCGCAATTGTACGTTAAAGAGATTTTGCCTTAATGTATTTATATTATGAGTTCGCAAATAACACATCTAGTGATTCAAAAGAAATTTAACGAGACTATTAAAAATATGGCTACCTTATCTAAATCCCCCGTCTTTAATCTGAGAGTAGAAGTTTTAAACCTACTGGAACGGTCCCCGATGCGCTTTAGAGATCTAAGATCCCGCCTAAGGGTAACGGACGACAACGCCCTAGATTCTACTCTACAGACACTACGTAAGAATAAGCAGATATACTATTCATCCAAAGCAGGATGGACTATCGGTTCAGGAAGTAAGAAAACTACCCGATCCAAGTAATATGGACTTCTCCAAGTGGAGATTCTTAGAGTGTGATAAAGGATGTGCACACTTGCCCACGAGTGAAGTATGCGCTAACTATTGTATGCATAATATACACTTAGATAAGTGGTGTAGAGAGTGTAGAAATCTTTGCGGTGTAGTTAACGCTAGACCAGATGATAACCAGGAGAGACTATGATTGTATCGAAGACATTAAAGTTTGAAGCAGGACATCGCCTAGCATTCGGCTATCCTGGTAATTGCCAGCATGCTCACGGACATAGTTACATTGTCACTGTAGTAATGGAAGCTACTACAGATGATCTTGATAAATTCGGATTCGTAAAAGACTTCAACGATTTTAAACCCCTTAAGCAGTGGATTGACGATAAGTGGGATCATGCCTTTTTAGTAGCTCAGAATGATACTCCCATGCTCACCTTCTTGAGAGAGAATAAGCAGAGACATTTCATCTTCGATAGCAACCCTACCGCAGAGAACATTGCCCGGGAGTTGTTTATTGTAGCTGAGGAACTTCTAAATGATGGAGGAGCTACGGTTACTGAAGTAAGAGTAAACGAGACCGCTACATCTGAAGCCGTTTATAGATCTACTTTAGTTCAAGACGCTTTAGATGCACGGAGACTTTTAACTGCAGCTAAGGCTTAATGAAAACGAATATAGAAGATATTCGGAGTCGATTAGACGACTTAAAGAAGAAAGAAGCTGTAATAAGCACCCGTGAAGAGTATTTAGTAGAAGAAAAGAATAAGCTTCTTTTAGAAGTTAATAATTTATATGAGGTTCTTAAAGCTACTGGACGTTTTAGTCCTGAAGAATTAACTCCTCAGAATTTAGACGGCGTAATGTCTAAGCTCTATAAGATTATAGAAGACGAATTAAAGCTTAGTGAATTACCTACCCTATGATAGACACTATCGTAGCTTGGTTTCAAGTGAACGCGGCCGGCATAGTTGTCGGTCTTCTTCTCTGGGTTATCTTTCTTGTAGTTATCGCTGATCATGTTGAACGCCAAAATAACCTCCCTAGGCAATAAAATTGTTTCCGTAGAACAACGGCTACAGCACCTTGAGGGCCAAAAAGAAACTCTCACTACTCAGCTCACTGAAAATAATCGTCGGCTAAAAGATATTATCACTGAGGAAGACACTTTTCTTAAAGCCTCATCCCTCCTACAATCGGTATCTGAAAAGACTCGCGATCTAAGCGTTACTAAGATAGAGTCTATTATTACCAGCGCTCTCCAAGAAATAATGGATAATGTCCATTTACAGTTCGTAATTGTTTTCGAAAATAAACGAAATGCGGTTGCAGTAGAATTTAAGATAAGAGATACCCAGTTAGGTACCGACTTAGATATAGTTCATTCAGAAGCCGGAGGTATTAAGAATGTAGTATCTACTATCCTACGACTAATTATTATTGATTTACACCATCCTAAAATCGAAGGACCAATTGTATTAGATGAGGTAGGGGCTAATATTAGTGTAGAATACCAAGAACGCTTCGGTAAGTTTCTTAAAGATTATAGTAAGATGATGGGCCGTCAGATTATATTAGTTTCACATCATGACAAAGTTAAAGAACATGCTGATAAGCTAATTCGTCTTCGAAAGCTTAATGCGGACACTCAGGTAGAGTAATGGCTAAAAAGAAACGCAAGAAGATACCTGCTAGAACTATACTCCGCCGCTTACATAACAAAGCAGACAAGGCTATTAGTCTTTACGTAAGGGCCATAACCGAGATAGAATATGGCGCTTGTGCCATATGTCTAAAGAATCCTATTCAATGTTGTTTTCACTTTGTTAGAAGAGGACGTAAGGTACTACGCTGGCATTTACCTAACTTAGTAGGTACATGTCACCGATGTAATTATATAGAGTATCGTAATCCAGACATCTCTAGAGCTTGGTACATTAGACGTCATGGAGCTGATAGATACCTAGCTTTAGTAGATAGATCTATGACTAATTTTGAGCCAACCCCTGAATTTCTTCAGGGGGTTATAGACAACTTTACTGTACAGCTAAAGAATTTGTATAAGTAAGATGAAAGAAACGGAAGCTTTCTGCGTTGAGAATATTCAAAGGATACTTGCAGGCAAGAAGCCTACCTTTAAGAATAAAGTACTGGCCGAGCTCTTCAAAAGAGCCGCAGACGAAGTTATAGAGAAAGCAGGTACCAATAAAGTTACCGTAAATGGCGTAACAATTTATAAGAAGAAATCTACCAAGCAATATATAATTCATATTCGATGGACACCTAATGACCGAAAAAAAGAACGACCTAAGTCCTGAATTTATTAGGAACCTGCAGGCCTCTATGGAAGATCCCGCTGCCGGAACTGACTCTCCTATAGAGGCTATCCAACGACTTAGAAAAGCTGAGAATCCTACTAATATGGAAGATCTACGTCGCCGCCTTGATGAGAACGCTGGACGCTTTTCCCCTAAGGTGGTGTTCCCTGGCGAGCAGGTTCAACCTTCCGTCCCGAAAGCTCCTCCGCCTCCTCCAGAGGAGAAAGTAACTACTCGCGTTGTTTATAAAGGACATCGGTATAATGGCGATTTCTTTTCATGTATGGCTGTAGCTTTAGTAGAACTTAATAATCCTAAGGTAAACGAAGTCATGAGAGCCTGGGCCTTCGTTCTTAAAGACCTAGATGGAAATCAGATTTTCCCTCCTAAAACTATTTCTAGACCTCGCTCCAAAAAGAAGAAAAAGTAGTATAATTAAGTAGCGAGAGGTAAAGCATGTCTTTTGACTTAATCCCCAACCAGAATTGTTCTCTATGTGGTCTATGTAAGACCCGTAAGGCTATCGTCAATGGTGTAGGACCTATTACATCAAAGATTATGGTGGTTAGAGAAGGTCCTAACTTTGAAGAAGATAAGATGGGATCCCCTATGCTCGGTGAAGCCGGGAGACTCTGGCGTAATCTTCTAAAACAGGCGGGCATCGATTACAGAGATATATTCATGACTAATCTGACTAGATGTCATGGAGGAGTAGTCGATTTTAAGAAAGGTCCTAAAGATCCTTCAGCTGAAGAGATAGCTGCTTGTGCCCCTTTTCTAGACGAAGAGATTAAAAGAATCCAGCCTGTAGTTATTGTACCCGTAGGTAATATAGCTCTTAGGTATTTCTTAGGAAGTAAAGTAGCTTCTATTATGACCCATAGAGGCACAGAATTCTGGTCAGAGAAGTACAACTGCAAAGTTATCCCCGCTATTCACCCCGCTGCCATCCTTAGAAACCCTCAATATACTTCCATCACAATTCAGGACTTAGTTAGAATCAAACAGTCTTCTACATATACAGGCCTCACACCTAAAGGTGCAGGTACATATACTATCGCAGATACTTTCGATAAGGTAGAATCTCTATTCGCAGGCCTAGAAGCTGCCAGTGAGTTGGCAATAGATATCGAGACGACCGATTTAAATCCTCTCACCAGTGATATATCTTGTATTGGATTTAGCTGGAAAGAAAAGGAAGGCTGGTGCTTACCTATCATGAAGGCAGGTGGAAGTACTGATTCCTTTTGGGACAAAGAGTATGCTGTAGCTCTCTGGGAGAGAATTAGACGTATACTAGAAGGTCCTGCTAAGAAGATTGGACACAACTTTAAGTTCGATCAAAAATTCTTCATAATGAAGGGTATCAAGTTAAATAACTTTTATTTTGATACTATGTTAGCACATCACCTCATTGACGAGAATGCTGAGAATCTACACGGCCTAAAGGACTGTGCCTGGGCATATACTGATATGGGTGGATATGATAAGGATCTAGACGACTGGTTTAAAGCTAATAAGCAATTCAAAGGACAGTATATCCAAGTACCTTTTGCTATGCTTAACGAATACTGCGCTAAAGATGCTGATTGCACCTTTAGACTTTTTAAAGTATTTGAACCGCAGATCACTAGTATGGACCTTACCAGACTGATGAGACAGATAGTATTACCTGCGAGAGATGTCTTAATGGATGCCGAACTACTAGGTATTCAGGCAGATAAGGACTATATTGAAAAGCTTCGTGTAGAGTATTCTACAAAGAGAAGTTCTCTAGAACAGAGTATCTTTGATTCAGTAGGTAAGCCTTTTAACATTAACTCTTCTAAGCAACTGCAAGTCATCTTATTCACCGACTTAGGGTTCGCGCCTGTAGGTAAGACAAAGGGAGGAGGATTATCTACTGATAATGCAGCCATAGATCTCATTGCTAAAGCCAACCCTAACCATCCCGTACCTAAGTTACTATTAGAATACAAAGATTGTCAGAAGATCCTTAGTACTTTTATTGAAGGGTTATCTGAACATATAGATGTAGACGGTAGAGTACATAGTAATTACAAGCAGCACGGTACTACAACCGGTAGATTATCTTCTAGCGAGCCTAACATGCAACAGATTCCTCGCGAATCTATTGTGAGAGGAATATTTGTATCACGCCCTGGATTCAAGTTGATCGAGGCAGACTTCTCCTCAGCTGAATTTAGATGGTGGGCAGAGTATAGTAGAGATCCTCAGATGGTAGAAGATCTAAGGAACGGAGTAGATATTCACAGAATGACTTATGCTCTATCTCACGGAATAGATATAGCTCTTGTGACAGATTCCCAACGTCAGCAGGCTAAGGCAACAGTATTCGGACTCATGTACGGAAGAGGTACTTGGTCGCTAGCTGAAGAGCTAGGCATTGCTGAATCTGAAGCAAAGAAAATCGTAAGTATCTTTTTTGGAAGGTATCCCCAAGCCCAAGCTTGGTTAAAGCAGCAAATCTTTGTAGCTAAAAAGACAGGTCAAGTAGTTAATTACTTTGGAAGAATTCGCAGACTTCCTGGAATTACTAGTAGTCAGGATCAGGCTAGATCTGAGGCCGAGAGACAGTGCAAGAATGCCCCAATCCAGAGTGCAGCAGCTGACATGACTATGATCGCTTCTATTAGAGTTAAAAAGGCTTTAATTAACGCAGGACTTTCAGGTAACTTAGTCATGACTGTACACGACTCACTAGTGTATGAAGTTCCAGAAAATGAGGTAGCTTCTACATTCAGTATAGTTAAGGGTGAGGCGGAGCGGCCAGTAGCAGGAGCTATAGTTCCTATGCTTGTGGATATCAAGGTAGGCACTCGGTTAGGCTCTCTAAAGAAGGTAAAGAACGTATCAGAATTATCTTCTGAATTATGTATTAAATAATATGAGCACAACCACATTACTCGTTAAGTTAAATAGTCCTGACGCTAAAGTACCTTTTAAAGCACATCCAGATGAAGATGCTGGATTTGACTTAGTAGGTACTCATGATGCGACAGTTAAAGCTTTTGAATCGGCTATAATCGATATCAAATTAAGTTTAGGCATTCCCAAAGGATTTTATGGCCAATTAATGACTAGATCTTCTATGGGTAAAGCTGGCCTACGAATTCACCCAGGAGTTATCGATGCGGGGTACAGAGGCAATATCTCTGTAATAGTAATCAATCTAACTAGTAGAGACTACGAGATTCATACAGGAGATAGAGTAGCCCAGCTACTAATCTTACCTGTACCTAAGGTAAAGATAGAAGTAGTAACAGAATTACCTGAGTCAAGTAGAGGCGAAGGCGGCTTTGGAAGTACAGGAAAATAAATGGAGACTCTAATGGAAACAGTTAATACAGGGAGCCGGTTGGAAACAATTTCACGTAATGGTGGATTTAAGAAGTCAGCTCTCCCGGACGTACATATTACCCCTGACGAAAGAGGGATTGAGATTAATCGCGTCGGAGTAGAAGGGGTAGCAGTACCTATTGTGTTAAATAGAAAGGGTGGCGGGGAGCCTGTAAAGACTTTAGCTAAGGTAAATATGTTTGGATCCTTAGAGAAGGAATTAAAGGGAACCAATATGAGCCGATTTGCTCAACTGTTTGTTACAGAGGATAACCATTCGGTTCTATCAGGTAATTCATTTCCCGACCTATTAGAAAGACTATCAACTAGCTTAGGAACAAAGGATGTATACATTTCTGCAAGCTTTGATTACTGGATGAATAAGACTACTCCTGTAAGTAAGATTTCCGCTCCTTCAGGGTATGCCTGTAGATTTATTGGACAGCTCGTATCAGGTAAGTTGAAGTTTGTTACGGAAGTAACAGTTCCCGTAGCTTCTTACTGCCCTTGTAGTAAAGAGATGTGTCTTACAGATCCTAAGACGGGTGTAGGTCTCGGAGCTCACGCGCAGAGAGGTCTAGTAACTCTACAGGTGATCACTAACCCTCCTACTCCAGGACTATGGCTAGAGGACATGATTCGCATCGCAGAGACATCAGGTTCAGCTGAACTATACCCTATTCTTAAGAGAGAAGATGAGAAGTACGTCACTATTGCAGGATATGATAATCCTAAGTTCGTAGAAGACATCTCTAGAGACGTAGGTAACAAGGTTCAGTTACTACCTGACGCCGTTTGGTATAAGGTTAGAACCCGCAATCTAGAATCTATTCATCCGTACGATGTAACTTCGTATGTCGGACAAATTAAGAAAGGCGATGAGTGGGTATCTGACACCCGCAGTTTCTACTAAAGAGGATACCATGAGAGACGGAGAAATATATAGAGTAGTTGGCGCAAACAACGCACAGATTGAACAAGCGTTTAATCAGTTGCGTATGGAAGTAGTTACCCTTCAGGCAGCCCTTATTTCTGAGGTACTACGTACTCAAGCTATGGAAGAAGTGTTAGTAGAAGTTACGGCAGCTGCTAACCCTCCTAAAGATGCCCTTAACTTACCTGCTCCGTTAGTTGTAACAAAAGAAGCTATCGAAGCTAGGTTTAAAGCTAAACTAGAAGCTTATGAAAAGAAAATCGAAGAGCGTAAAGCAGCTCAGGCAGCAGCGAGAGAAGCAGCGGCAGCGCCAAAGATCGTCGCTCCGACGGCTGAAGAGATGGCTAAGATCAATCAACCAGTAACACCTAATGCATAAGAATCCGTACATCGTATTTGCAGGTACTCAGTCTGTAGGAAAGACTACCTTAGTTAAAGCAACTATACCTCTGCTACAGGAATTATATAACAAGCCTGTATATCATATAGCTGAAGTAGCTAGAAAGCTGAGTGCTCAAGGACATACTATCAATAGCGCCAGCAACGGTACCACCCAGCGATTAATAGAGGATGGGTATGCCGCTGAGGAAGCTGCTAATGCTGATAAAGTCTTAATAGCAGATAGAAGCGTCATAGATAGATACTCCTATACTTTATTGAGTAAGGCCGTAGAAGATGTAAGCTTAGTGCAATGGTATGAACATTTTATTCCTAGCACGTGTGCCAAGTATAGTCATATCTTCTTCATCCCTCTGTCTGATGACGTTAAACTTGAAGTAGATGGGGTTAGATCTTCTGATGAGGATTTTAGAAAAGCTGTAGACACTACTCAGCAGATGATAATTAACAAGTTTAATATTAAAGTCACTAGATTACACGGCTCTACTGAACAACGACTTGTACAGATAAAAAAGGCTTTACAATAATATGATTATTAGCTACGAGATCCCTACACCTAATCTAAAGGACCTAGGAAAGTATAACGATTATAGTTTTTGCTTAGCTCATCTTGCTTTGCAAGATAAAGCGTATGTAGCTTACTATAAAAACGCTCCTGGATACAAAATAGTAGATAATTCTATTTTCGAATTAGACCATGCACTTCCGTACGCGGATGTTATGAAGGCAGCTGGCATCTTGCGAGCTAATGAAGTAGTATCACCAGACAGTTTTCAGAATAGTGCGAAGACTATAAAAGCAACGGAAGATTTCTTAAAATACTTCTCTGCAGCAGGATTAGTGGGTAAGTATAAGGTAATGGGCGTTGTTCAAGGATCTAACATACCTTCATGGGTTAAGTGCTTTACGTGGATGGATAAGAACCCTTTGATTGATGTTATAGGTATCAGTTATGTGGGATGTGCTTCATTCTCTACAGAGCCTACTGATTCTAGAGTAAAAGCAGTTAAGTATGCTATAGACCATATCAAACCTACCAAGCCTCTACATCTATTAGGCATTGGCGGAAATCCTATGGAAGTAGCTCTACAGAAGACATTCTCGCAGGTACGTAGCTGCGACACGTCTATTCCGGTAGTAGACGGCTATTACAACGTTAGATACGATATGGAGAAAGGCTCTAATATCTTACCTAAGAACAAACGTCCTTCTGATTATTTCAATTTAACTTTGAATAGCAGCCAGTTGACCGATGCAAACTTTAATATGCAATGTATGAGAAAGTGGATCACATGAGTTACTTTAAACAACGGGGATTAACAGACCAGACCGTTAAGACGTTTAATCTAGGATATTGTGATACTTCCGGTTATGTAACAGTACCGGAAGTTTCTTCTTTTATAGATAGGCGGTTCTATCACAGTGCCCTGTTCCCTATATACAATTTATATAACGTCCCTATATCTGTGTCGGCGAGACCTTTATCCCCGGGATCTCCTTTTAAGTATGTCCATACACATTATGATAAGGCCCACCACATGTACGGGCTCAATGTAACCTGGCCGGATATCCTTAAAGCTCGAAAAGCGTATATAGTAGAGGGTAACTTTGACCTCCTGACCTTGTATCAATATGGTATTACAAACACCGTAGCAATGTTAGGGTCTCAATTTTCTCCTACGCAACTTTGTCTATTAACAAGATTTTGTGATGAAATTGTTATAGCCACGGACGGAGATGAGCCCGGGATTAAGTGCGCAAGTAAAATTATGAAGTTATGTCAATCAAGAGGCATTAAAAGTTCATTATTAAAACTACCTCCTAACATGGACCCGGATAATTTTGTTAAGACCTATGGGGCATCCGCTTTCTTAAAATTAGCCCCGAAGACATTATCAGAGATGTTACAAGGAGGTTCAAGTGCGTAATTTATTCCAAGAATAACAATGAACGATATCGCAGTCACGGACAGCTTAGGATTACCGAGAGTAAAAAGATGGTATACGTTAAAGACAAATGGCATAGCTAATATTCGATCAATTAATGCGTGCCTCAAAGTAGCGCCTGAAGTACCTAATTTTTGGATGGCGGGATATATGGTTCCCCGCAAGATTAGAAAAACCACTACCCTTAAGAAAGATTTTTTCTACTACGATTACGCATTCCTCGAATTAGAAGATGCAATGACATTCGAGAAGTTCTTATCAGATCGCCACATCCCCGCCTACTTCCTTCACCACGTTGGAACTAAAATCCCTCAAGCTTTAACTGAACAAGAGATTTCAGATATTAAGCAATTAGAGATTTTAAAGCAACTTGAAGTCGAAGCATTTAAGACCCCTCTATTAAGATCCGGAGCTTACATTGAAGTAACTCACGGACCCTTTATTGGGTGTAAAGGGATAGTCAAAGAGATTACAGGATCGTATGCAGTGCTTGAAATGAATGTTTTTGAGAGACCCACATCGGTTAGAGTAGAGCTAGAGTTCCTAAAAGACCTACTTCAGTCATGTGAGCCCGTAGCAGAATGTGTAGATGAAGACACCGAATAATAAATCTTTCCGTGGACAGACCGATGTCAACACCGATAGGTTCATTTTTCGCATACAGCGAGAAATACCTATTGAAGACGTCGAATTAGAGAAGTTAGTAAATGATAATCAGACAGCGATCGCGCAGACTCAGACGGACGAAGAACGACTAACTGAGCGACAAGAGTTTCAAGAAAAGCGTAAAGAGTTAGTCGAAAAGTTGTTTGCCGCGGCGACTAAGGTACTCACAGACATACAGTTTCAAATATTTACTTCCTATTTTGTAATGGGAATGAGCGAGCCCCAGATAGCGTCTTCTATGAACGTAACGCAGCCTTACATAAGTATTGTGTTAACGGCGTCGATCAAAAAGATCAAAAAAGAACTCAAGATCGACTAACGACCAATTGTCGTACCCGTTATCCCTCTGTTATATATAATATAATAGCAATTTAACTTAGTAACCGGGGCCTAATAATGTCTGCGACAATATATGTAAAAGACGATGGGGATTATTTTTTAACAGCTGCCCAATACTCCCTATTTAAAACCTATTCAGATTTGGCAGTTAATTGGGTTAAGGTAGCCGAAGATAACGTTGATCTAACTCCTGAACAGCAAAAGGAGTACAACGATAATATAGCTAAAGCCGTTGGATGGGCTAAGAGCTTAAAGTTTAAACCCGAAATGGGTATAGACCCCTCCTCATTCGCACACACAATTCTTCTTCACGCAGTAAAGACTTACGATGGAGCTAAAGGTACAGCATTCTCAACATGGCTCTACAGAATTATGCAGCAGCAAGCTGCCACACTTTGGAACAAGTATACTAAGTATTTAGAAGACACCTCAGGCGGAGAAAGATCGTTAGCCGAACCAGTATCAATGCCTGGAGGAGAAGAAGTAGAACTAGAGCAGTTACTTGAAGGTGTAGAGCAGTTAAGAGTACAAGACGATCCCGCCTATAATATCCTCCGCAGTCAACTTAAAGACCTCCTCGGCCAAGCCGATCCCTCAGGCAGACTTTTCCGCATCTACCGTATGTTAGTAGAGGAAGGTCTCTCAAACCCCCAAGTAGCCTCCGCTGAAAATCTTTCACCCTCTCGAGTTACGGGACTGGTTAAGAAAATTCAAGAAGTTCTAAAGAACCACGGAGACATTAAAGAGCTATTGGAGAATGGAGGATCTACAGAAGAAAATAAAACTTCTGCAATTCGCCGGTTTATCTTTAGAGAAGGAGACCACGTCAACGTAATGTCTCTGGATAAACCTGGAGTAATTATTAAAGCTTATAAGGGAAATGTATTTGAAGTAAGATTAGATTACAATAACAATATTACTCGTACAGCCCGGCACGATCTAGAAAAGTATTCCACGGTAACTGATTCTGTAATTAAAGCCTCAAAGCATTTCTTCGGGTTGAGTATCCGAACTCCCCGTTGCTACGCTGCTCGCGTTAATAATAACGATAAATCTGTAATAGCTGTTCTTGAATTTAGACCCACATCTGAAATTACTACCCTAGCCAGTCTATACATGGGAAATACTATTGCGGGCAGTGTTGAGATTTCTGAAGGATCACTAACAAACTTAGTTGATCTCGTTAAGATAAAAATGGGTACAGATGCTAAATTAGACCCCGAGTTTCTATCACTTTAATGGCTCTACGCGAATTTAATACTGAATCGGATATTAAGAACTTTAAAAGCAAGCTTTTCTTGCTGCCTAAAAAGCTCCAACTCCAGATCAATCAGATGATCGAGGAGGGCCACAAAGAGTGGGCTATTGAGGGTATGATTAAGAGGGAATACAAGGGTACTCTTGGATGTCCAACAGCTCCTACTATCGGTGTATATATAGATTGGTATGAAGCTCGTAAAAAGATGAATGCCGAGAAGGGTATTGTAGAAGTAATGTCTCCCAATTCGTTAGCTGTTTTAGAAAAGAATGATATAGATGAGATTGCTGATGAACGTAAAGCCATTTTAGATAAGGCTACGTCCACAGACAATAAGAAGGACCTATTAGAAAATTTGATTCGTAAGTGTATTGAACGTATCAGAAAGCTGGAAGAAGTACAAGAGTTAGAAGGATCTACCAGCTCGTTAGAAGCGGTACTAGGTAGTTACGTAAGAGAGATTCATTCTATTGTCGCTACGCAGTTAAAACTATCTGGCGAACTTGAGAAAGAGACTAACGCTGCCATTGCAGAGATGGTTAATCAAAATTTATATACTCTTATTCAGATTGTTTTCGAAGAAATAAGAGCTGAAGCCCCTGAAAAGGCTGATGAGATTCGCAATAGAATCATGACAAGGTTGTCCGAAGTAGAAGCACTATCAAGTGTATCTACAGAAATGGTACAGGAGAAATAATGTTTAAGCCCGAAGTTTATAAAATGTTATCTTTTTTTGCCGATAATCAAGAGCATCGTTTTGCAGAGATTATGAATCTCTCCGCATTTACGTTTAAGTATAAACGTTGGCAGACTTCAGAAGAGCTTATGAGGAAATCTCTACTAGCTAACGGGCTAGTCTATAGATGCTGGAACGAAGCATTTCCTCAGCTAGACTCTTACAAACTGACTCCTAAAGGAGATGAATGCTTTAGAGACTATCAGATTTGGAGAATTAAGTGCGAGAACGATAACTCCGACGCTAAGAGATATTTCAAGTACTTTAATAGAGAGACTGAGGGCAAGTGGGGCGCTGACGGCATGGGCGGTAAGATTTCAGAGCTAGACGCTATGAATCATACTCCTGAATACTCGGCGGAGTATTACAGGCGGATGCTCACCCAGCCGGAGTAACGTGGATAATCCGGTCTGCGCTAGCTGTGAATGTCCTTCATTCACTCATGCGTATTTTCATAAGTGCGAACTTTTTGATAAGAAAGATGTTTGTATTGATTGTGCTCGGGATACGCCAATCCCTGAATTTATAGTTTACGTGAAGAATCGTACCAATAAAGACGTAACTGAAGAAGACATTAAGAATATCTGTAAGGACCCATCACACTTATAATGATTACTAAGCAATGCGATAGATGCAAGTTATCTATAGAATTAAACGAAGAGCCTACGCAGAAGGGGTTTCTTTGTCGCGAATGTGTCGTTCTTTGGAAAGTTGAAGAAAGGAAGTGGTTGTATAAGATTACCTTTCCTGAATTACGTGAAAAATTTATTGCGTTCATCGAAAGCGGTGAACCTGTTCAAAATACTACTTTAAAATAAGCGGGGAATAATATAATGAGTAATTGGATTACAGATTTGTTTTCAGGAAAGAAAGAAGAGCCAAAAGAGGTCTTCGCAGATAGAAACTCTATCATTCCGAAGTATCTCAGAAAGGCTGCCTTAACTGAGATGGAAACGGCTGAAGAGGACGTATCTAACGATTGGCATTCACGTGTTCATAATGTATCAGACTTCGTACTGGCTGAACAGATCACCGAACTAGAGCTAACCGGTAAGGGCGCCCCTGAGAAGTATAATGCCCACTGGCAGACGGTGATGGATGACATTCGTAAGAATAGAACGAAAGCCGAAGAGCGTCTATTAAAGCTGGTTCCCCGCCATAGCTTGTTAGACATCAAGGAATTCTTCAATCGCATTAAGAAGCAGAATGACAAGTTTGAAGTAGCTAAGGATAGAGCTTTAAATAAGAGAGCTGATCTTACTTTCACTTCTGCTGATAAGCTGGTAGCTAAAGGTACCTCTCACACCGCTTCGGTACTAGCTTCAGATGTAGATTATAATATCTACGCAGTTAAAACGGATTTTGCCGTAAATTATTATGGAGGAGGAGATGCTCATGAAACGTTTGAAAAAGTTGGCGATGGACTGGAAAAAGAAGCTGCAAAAACAAGCGAGCCGCTTAGCCGCAATGTGCTCGAAGAAAAAGATGCCTCGGGCTCGTGGCAAGAGGTAATTTCTAGTCCTTTAGTTAAGGATGTTCAAATTCGTGCAGAATATGTCGCTGCAAAGAACCCTAAAGCGGAACTACGCATTCAGGCTCTTGAGGAACCTATGTTCCAAGAGGGTGAGACCGTAGCTGACGCTTCAGGTAAGGAAAATGCTGAAATTCTTCAGGTAGATAAAGAGAATGGTATGTACGTAATGAAAATACCTGGCTTTTCTACCCCTGTTAGAAAGACGTTTGAGAAGGCTCATGCAGGATTCCATAAAGGAAAGAAGCCCTATCTACCAGGTAATCCCGCTCCAGAACCTAAAGAGATGGGAAAACCTGATTCCTTGCCTAAGTCCAATACCGAATATATTACGGAGGATGAAAGGGCAAAGTTAGTAAAGAATGAGAAGGAGACAGCTGAGACTGAAAAAGAACTAGCTGGAGCGCAGGAGTTCTCTCGACATTGGCAGGATCTAACTAGAAAGCTAGAAGATCTGAAGATGAGACATACTGAGATGACTAAGAATAGGATTGTTCAACCGGGTATGCCTGATAGCAGACCGCCTACACCTGAAGAGAGTGCTAGCTACGATAGATCTAAAGCTTTGGAGAAGGCCCAGCCTGATCCAGAAGCTTCTAAAACGCAGTATGCTCCTCAGCCCTCTAAGAAGTTAGAACCAGAAGGATGGTGGGGCTGGCCTAACACCGAGAGAAATCTCAAGGCTCCTAAGAAGCACAAGAAGACTAACCAGGGTTTCGAATTATCTCTAGTAGCTAATTCATTAACTCTTGAGTTACCTAATGGTAGCTTCCTGACATCCGTTCATGCAAATGAACAAGAGGCTGAAGCCGAGTTCGACAAAGCTGGCGATCTAGATTCACTAGCTTCGCTATTTCCCCTAGCTGCTCTTGAGACCTTTGAAAAGAAGGCTGAAGACGTAGGTACGGGAGGACCTAACATGGACGGATCTAATGTTATGGTAGATCCTCAGCGTGGCGGAGTTAATCAGATGGGTGAAGGAGTACAAGAAAATCCCGAACCTTTTAAAAAGAAATCTGATGACGAAGCTGTTGAAGAGCAGCTAGTTATGGACTTAAATGAATTGATCAAAGAAGCGGGTGGGGACGAAGCAGTTATTCAGAAAGCGATGGCTGCTGGCGCTAAAACGCGTGAAGAGATTGCTCGCCATGCCGTAATGGAACTAATCGGGGATACTCACGAGGTTGACTTTGACGCGCAGTTGACCGCTACGGGTCCTAATAGTTCTGCCCAGGGAGAACCTGACTTTCAACACTACAATCAGAAGTTTTCTGCAGCCGAGGTAGTTCCTTTTATGGAGAAGGCCCTTGATGAGTTCCTTCCTGAGAAGTCAGCTGAAGCCAAGTCGGAGAAGGCTCCAGTAGTAGTTCCCTCTGCCGATCTTTCTGCTCCTCGTCAGGCAGAGCAGGCCTTTGATCCTAATGCAGGCCTGCCAGGAGTATTACCTCATGCATCTCTCGAAGATGATACTTTTGTTGTAGGAGAGAATGTTGTTCTCAATTCTAAAGTAGGTTCTCTAGGGGAAGGTACTGAGGTAAGGATTACCGGAGTGGTGGGAGCTAGCCTAGCTTTCGAAGCAATCCATGACCCTAGAATTATAGGTATCACTAAGTTCGCTAAGGTAGATAAACAGAAGCCTTTAGAAAAGTATCTATGGGATAACGATGGAGTTAAAGTAGCTTTTGAGTTAGGAGACCACGTTAAGGTTTCTGCCTCTACTTTCCTCAATGGTAAAGCTCTTAAAGGAATGGAAGGTACTATCCGTGAGAAGGTACTTGTCAGTAATCCAGATGCTTCTGTAGATATGTTCTACTTAGTAGAATTTGATGGCGCGGGAAATACTACGCTGCCGGGAGAGTGTCTAAAGAGAGGTTCAACTAAAAAGGCATCTTTTTTAGGCCATAAGGAGGCTACGCTCGAGGTAGTCTCCGTCATTGTTAAGCGCCCTAATGGTTGGTATGTTAAATCACACAAGGGTAAAAGCTTAGGCGGACCTTACCATAGTCGTGAGCGTGCGGAGAAGCGTCTTCAGCAGGTAGAGATGTTTAAGCACATGAAGGGAGCGTCGGTTGATGGCAAGCCCTGGCTAACTACTCCTGGAGAACCTGAGAGAGAAGTGAGTGTTGAAGATGCAGCAACTTTAGCTCGGTTTCGCCGTGATAAAGAAATTGCTGACCTTAAGAAACAGAAAGAAGCGTTAGAAGGAGCTACTAAGACTGCGGTGATGAAACCTAACTTAGATACAGCTCAGGACTTCTTAGATTCATTTAAGATCCCTCCTACGGTAGTATCTGATGTAATGATCCAGGAGTTTTTACAGGACAGTAACCTACACGCTTCTAAAACTGACCTAAACGAAATCTATAGAATCCTTCAGTCTAGCGGAGTAGAAGTTCGTATCAGTATGCCTAAGGAAGAGGTCACGGCTCCTACAGCTGAGCCTGCCCCTGAAGCTGAGCCTAAAGCTACTCCAGCTCCTAAGAAGAAAAGCTCTATCGATGAGGTACTTCTAGATATAAGAGTAGCCTTAGATACTTTTCACGCAAGTAAAGAGTATAAGGCTATGATTGAAGGGACTCTTTCTCAAGTAATGGCTGATGCTAAGGAAGATCCCACGGATACCGAGGAAGCTGCTAACGGACTTAAAGTAGGTTCTAAGGTACAATATACTGTCAAGAGCGAAGATGAACTTCCTGGCATTAAACCAGGTACTGCTATTACGGGCAAGGTAATCTTAATGCCTATCCAGCATCCTGAGAAGGACATGAGCTCAGGCCAGCCTAAAGAACAGGGAGGAGCTCCTATTGTTACCGCTACTGTAATGTGGGACAAAGAAGAGCTAGGAACCTCTAGAGGGTTGCTGCCTGAAGAACTCGTTAAGGTTGCAGGTACTAAATATAAAACTGACGTTATGAACCCTGATGGAACTATGACTACTCTTGAAAAAGATATGGTCAACGATATGGGTCCTGAAGTTACTGAAGATAATCCTGATGGCTCAGCTACTACTTATAAGAAAGCCGAGTCAGACTTTACATGGGAAGATACGGGGCTAACTGAAGAGGAACATGAGAAAGCATCTGCCGATTCAATGGCAGAAGCTTTGCGTGATTATCGTCCACGTAAACCCAATGTGGATCTCGCCGAAAATCAAAACCATTGCGACAAGTGTAGTAACGGAGAGTATCTCGACCAACATATGGTTTGTAGATGCCCTGAACATTATGGAGTTAAAGCTAATCTTGCTGTAGAGGCAAAGGGTGAGAACGCCAAGATTCGTGAACTCAAGAAGCGTCTTGAAAAAGAAAACAAGCCTTCAGAGATTAGTGCCCTCATCAATGCTATTGACGCTCTAAGTGGGTATGTTTCTAAAGGTAAGGAAGCCCGTGAGAAACGTCGTAAGGATAAAGCCGATAAAGCTACAGCAGCAACTGCTGAAACGGCAAAGGCTGATAAAGCCGAAGTACTCGCGGAAGTAGATGATGAAAGTGCTGAAGGTATGGAAAATGGTAGAGGTACGATGGAGACTGTACCAGAGCCTATGGGAGATAAAGTTGCTCCTCTTGGGCCAAAGCCTAGCGACGAAGTTAAAGCTTCTGAAGAAAAGGAGTGCTGCATTCCTAGAGAACCGGGATTTCATAATGATGAATGTCCGGAGCACGTAGAATGGTTAAGACAGCAGAAAGCTAATCCCACTAAGTAATCAACGGAGAAACTTCTAATGCCTCTAATACCTAAGGTAGTAACTAATTTACTTAACGAAGACATTTACATTGATGATATCGTTGGCTTTGGCAGCCAGCCCATCCTCATCCCTGCCCTGGCTACTAATGTAGACCTGACGCAATACGCGTTAGAAGCTACTCTAGCTACATCTGCTAACCTAATTCATTTATATAGATCAGGAGTGATAGATGTAGTATCTACTTTTGACACAGATCAATTAAATGCTACGGGAGTTCTAGTTACTGGTACTCCTACTGTCGGCCAAGTCTTAACCGCGACTGATGCCACAGATGCTACCTGGCAAGCTGGAGGTGGAGGCGGAGCCCCTTCAGGACCTGCTGGCGGAGATTTATCAGGAACCTATCCTAATCCTACTGTAGTAAGTGCCGCCGGGGATCTTACTGTTAATGGTAGATTACTATTAACCGCAAGTAGTTCTCAACAGATTTCAGACCAGTCTTCGGGGATGTTTAACTACGATAGTACTACAGGTACTTTAACTGTAGTTAATACCCATGTAGGAAATTTAGAAATAGGAGACGGCTTCGGTCACGCAGTTACTTATTTCGACGGCGCAAGCTTAATAAATCTGACTTTTGATGCTCCTTCCGCGGGACAAGTATTTACTGCTACAGACGGTACACATGCTTCTTGGCAAACTCCTTCAGGAGGAACTCCTGGCGGAGCTACCGGAGCGGTTCAGTTTAATAACGGAGGAGCGTTCGACGGTGATGCAGCCAACTTCTCTTGGGATACGTCGGGCGTTCCGAACACCTTGAATGTTAGCCAGATTAGCGGTCCCGGAAATACTCCGTTGATTGTAAAGAATGGGCTACACATTTTTACTGGGCAAGGATCTATTGGTGTTGTTACTGGCGGAGCAAGTAGTTTCGATGCAGGCTCTTTCACTACAGATGGTTCAGGTAATGTAATTGTTAATACTTTAACCTCGAACGGCAGTATGGGTAGTGTAGGGCCTTTAAATACAAACTCGGATTTTCTTGTGAGCGGCCATTCAACTTTGGACAACGGAGCTATCACTACGGATGGCGCAGGCAATATATTAGTTACCTCAATAGGAGTAGGTAGAACCTTAGGTGCCTCATTTGGACCTTATTCTTTAGAAGCTAAGAGTCAGATAGCTATAGTAGACGCTGATGGATCTAACGGCGGTGGAGTCGTTCAAGCGCAAGGATTTAACGGTACAGGAGGTATAATTAATGGATCTTCAGCCCAAGGTCCTGAATCTGCTCCTACAGCTTCTTTAACAGACGATCTTCTTGCTTCATTTGGTGCGCGAGGATACGACGGTACATCTCCTACAAATGCTAAAGCTTTTGTGAGAATGTTTGCAGAAGAAGATTGGGGTCCTACAAATACAGGAGCTAGATTAGAACTATGGGTAACTCCCAATGGTACAGTAACTCGGCAGCGAGCCGTAAGAGTTAACAACGATACTAGTTTAGATGTTCTAAGCGGCAATCTTAATCTATTAGGTCCCGTCAATAATGATGTACATCTTAATCTTGGAGTTAGCGGTAACGCTCAGTCGGTAGTTTACTTTAACGGCGGATCAGTAAACTATACTATCTCCAAATCTGATTCAGGCCCTACTCCTCTTTGGAAGTTCGGTATCAACAATACTGGTACCCCCGCTATTACAGTTAACTCTTCTATACAGGTAGGTATCGATAATCCTACACCTGTGTATCCTCTAGATGTAGTAGGAGATGTTAATATAACAGGCTCCTATCTCGTTAATGGAACTCCTCTCTCTGCGGGATCTCCAGGCGGTTCAAATACTCAACTCCAATATAATAATGCGGGTACCTTTGATGGAATGCCTTCTACATGGGATGGAACCAACCTATTACTAACAGGTAATACAGAGGGCGTAGTAACGATCTCTGGCGGACCAATCCCTAACAATGTTTCGAACGCGCCTACAACAGGTGCAGTAAACATTAATGGCGCTGACACCTTAGGAGCTACCTGGGGAGGAACAGTTACTATCCGGGGAGGTAACGATACATTTGGACAAGCAGGCCACTTAATTCTATCAGGAGGCAATGCAACTCCCGGAGGATTTGGGGGATCTGTAACAATAAGTGGGGGAATAGGAGATACGCCTCAGTATAATGGTGTGGTAACTATTCAGTCAGGGGGAACTTCCATCGCTACATTCGGGGCACCTGGAGAAGTACTAGGACCTCCTAACATTTCTTTTACTGCTCCCGTTACGATTGCAGATGGTACGCAAGCAGCAGGAAAGGTTCTAACCTCTGATGCTTCTGGTAATGCCTCTTGGCAGACAGCTGGAGGCCCTCCTTCAGGAGCGGCAGGAGGAGCTTTAAGTGGTACATATCCAAATCCTACACTAGTACCTGGGTTCATATTACATTTCATAGCCCAAAATTTTGGCCTAGGAGATGGAACAGGTGGTATCACGTCAGACGGCACCTACTTCTATGTAGGCCTAGAACCTGACCAACTTTATAGGGCGCATGTTTCTAATGGTAGTGGAGGGCAAGGTGTAGTAATAGGCGGAAGTAATATAACCGGAGTATTTTATGACTCAGGTAGTTCTAGTGTCTGGGTAGCTAATGGTAATGGTAATTATGTAACCAAAGTTACTACTTCCCCCTTCGCTGTAGTAGCTAATTATCCCGTGGGCGCTAACCCTCAAGGCATCACCTCCGACGGGACTAATATCTGGATTGCTAACAAAGATGATAATACTGTAACTAAGCTCTTAGCAGCTGACGGATCTTTAGTAGGTACTTACCCTGTAGGATCCGCTCCTATAGGTATCACCTTCGACGGAACTAATATCTGGACTGCTAATAGTGGCGGAGGGAATGTTACAAAACTTCTTGCCTTGGACGGATCCAGTATAGGGAGCTATCCTGTTACTTTCCCCGGAGGCTCAATACCTACAGGCGTTGCTACGGACGGAACTAATCTTTGGGTTACCAATAGTGGGCAAGGCACACTCTCAGGGTTACTCACTTCAGACGGATCCAACCCCTATTTAATTACGGTAGGTAATACTCCTACAGGCATCACCTTTGACGGTACCAATATGTGGGTTATTAACTACGGAGATAATACCGTTACTCAATTCTTATCTTCAAACGGAACTATAATTGGTACATATGCCGTAGGTACAGCTTCTACGGGTATTATGTTTGATGGAGCTAATACTTGGACGGCTAACGCCGGAAGTGCTAACTTATCTAAATTAGTAGCTTACGAACAGTTTGTAGGACCTGTCGTTGGAGGTACAGTAGCTGGTGGCGATCTATCTGGTACTTACCCTAATCCAACAGTTAATACCCTTACTGCTGTTACAGGACCTACCTCATTAGATTCCGGAGCTATCCATTCTGACGGGTCTGGAAATCTTGGAGTGACCTCTCTTACAGCTGCAGGAGGCAATGTTAATGCCGCTAATTATTATGTAGATAATGTACTCTCATTCAGTTCTGCCGGCCTTATCACTTCAGCGCTTCAAGTAACTACAAGTCCAACCTCAGGCTATGTCCTAACCTCTGATGCCTCGGGTAATGCTTCTTGGCAGGCATCTGCAGGATCTCCTCCCGGAGTAGGCTCTGACTACATCTTAAGAGATAGTTCTAATCAGCTTTCTATTGATTGGGGTAATCACATACTGTTCTACCCTTCTGGCAGCCCTATTCAGTCTATCAACTGGGGCTTTAGTCAGCTGTTAGATACAAGCGGTAACCAATCCGCTCAGTGGGACTTTAGAATACTTTACGATTCTACAAGTCACATGTCTGTGAATTGGCAGAGCCGGTGGCTAGCAGGCACTACCGGACAGACTGTACTAGATTGGCAGTTCGCTACTCTAAATGATCTCAGTTCCACTAATTCTCTCAAATGGGATATTCGACAACTATGGAATAATACAGGACAACCTGTCTTAGACTGGTCGACTAGTACGGGAAGCCATGTTGACTTCTACGTACCTATAAAAATTACTGATGGAACTGAAGGGGCCGGATATGTCTTAACTTCCGATGCTAATGGACTAGGTTCATGGGCAGCTCCTGTGGCAGCAGGTGCAGATACTCAGGTTCAGTTTAATAGTTCAGGAAGTCTTGCAGCGTCCAGTAATTTGACGTTTGACGGGTACAGCTTATCCATATCTAGAGCTGGTTCCGCAGCTAATACCTTGTACTTGAGTGATACTGGAGCAGGTCAACCTGGAATTCAATTTATTAGTGCAGGGAATCCAAATCCTTGGGCCATATACACTTATGATAATGATAGATTAGCAATAGGAGTTTCAGGCGGTATCGAGAATTTTGTTCTAGCTCGTAATGGTAATATGGGCGTAGGCCCGGGAATTTCTAATCCCGCTTATACCTTAGATGTTGCAGGTGATACGCATACTTCAGGTCAATTAATTGTAGGCGGAACTTCTAGCTTAGATGGAGGGTCTATCACTACTGATGGTAGTGGAGACATAACTGTACAGGCTATCAATATCCAAGGAGTAGCAGTATTCAATCCTAATGCATTGCCTCCAGCTCCTATGCAGGGCAGAGTCTATTTCGATGCCCCTTCTAGTCAGCTAGAAGTTAGTTTGGATGGCAGCTCATACGTCCAAGTAGTTACTACCAGTACACCGGGAGCGTCAGGTACCTTTACAACGGCGGATTCAAAGACAGTTACTGTTACGAACGGAATTATCACTTCAATAGTATAATGAATAAAACTTCTCAACAAGTTTCAGTTCTTAATAGAACATACGAAGCTATCCCTAGATACAACGAAGACTTGTCATCTCTATTAGGTTATCAAATAAGAGATGATGTCGGAGTAGATGTATTCTTTTTAGAGACGAATAAGTGGCTTACCCAACATAATCTAGAGAATGCTATCTACGAAAGGATACTTAAATCTCATGCATCAGTTAATCCTAATACTGTTCCAGGGGGAATGATCAATCTGTTTAAAGATATCACAGAAAGATTGGAGACCTACACATCAACTGTTCCCTTTGAAGAGTATTCTAGAATGTGTAGCTTCGTAGCCCAAGGATTTGGACTAAGTGTAGAAGAAGCGCAGACAGCTGTGTCAAACGTTATGGCAGAGTTAGGGCTAGCAGCGGGGCCTACTTCTCAAGAAGAGGAGTGGCTTGGTCAGAAGAGGACCGCTCCTTTCGGCATGCAAGATCCTGGCTTCTTAGCTCAACCTCTCTCTTATAAGGAGGTTAAACAACTCAAAACAGCTCGTACATTCGCTGAAGGTGATAAAGTTGAATTGAGATATGAAGACACTCGTGATTTAGCTACGCAAGGCCATGTATTAAAGATGAATAAGGATTCTACTTACGATGTCATGGCTAGTAACGGGGAAGTCTATCAGAATATAGATCCCAGTAAGCTTCATGAGCCTTCTGATGAAGGGGGACGGATTGGTGGAGAGAATTACGGTTACTTCGATAGTCCCCGTAATATGGCAGTGCAACCGTTCCCTATTGTAGACAATCCGAGTGAGTATGCTGACGCTAGAGGACAAGAAGGTAAAACAGTATCAGATGCCCCTAACCCTTCTCTGAACGAATAATACGTCTCGTTATAAAGATTTGTCGGAAATGTATAATTAGTTAGAATCAAGAGCAACTTAGCGAAGAACCGATTAGTAGAGTGAGGACGCTAAAGACTCTCAAAAGAGGAAGTAATGAGCACACCTAAAAGTTCTAACACGCCGAGTAAAGAGTTAAAAGTAGCTCGTAGACATATGGCTTTATTCGACGTGCATGTACCTCACAACATTAAGCTAGATGGTGTGATAAAGTTTATAGAAGCTTACAAACCCACGGATTTTATTATCGGAGGGGACTTTCTTAATTTAGAATGGGCTTCGCATTGGAATGAAAAAGAGTTCAAATCAATTGGGCTCGAGAAGCTTTCGGGTATGTTGAAGCAGGAATTGAATGCCGGTAAAGAAGTATTAAGACAACTAGTCTCGGCTCTACCTGAGGATTGTGATAAATATTACATCCCCGGTAACCATGAGGATTGGCTTTACTGGGCGTGTTTAACATATCCACAACTCGCGGGTGGAATTAGTTTAGGCGTAGAGCAGATGACCTTTAAGTCGGACTTAGCAGATATTCGTAAGCATGTGCTAGCCGACCTATTAAGACAGCATCTACAGACGGACGAACTTGGAATGAAAGTTCTTCCCTTTGGTAAAGAGCTTACGTTAGGTAAGCTGACCTATATTCATGGTCACCAAGTAGGAACACTTTCCGCAATGCAGAAAAAGTTTCCTGCCCGCAATATGGTATGCGGTCATCACCACACACATCAAGTAACAACGACACACAACTCAGGTGATGATAGAAAGGCAAATCAATATGTAATGGTACCTTGTATGTGTAAGTTATCTCCAGGGTATCTAACTGATGGTAGTACAAGATGGCTCAATGGATTCTGGGTCGCTGACGTCCTACCTTCGGGTCTTTTTGACGGTAAAGTTGTAAAAGTATTAGACAGTGCAGTAGTGCATGACGGAAAGGTGTACAAGTAATAACGATTTAGTCAGGAGAAAAGTATGTCTGAAGAGACCAAGAAGAAGTATCATTGTGCAAATTGCCGCGAGGATAAGAAAGAAGACCTTGGGCAGATTAAGCGCACAGCCGTTGGCGAAGGCAGAACTCTAATTTTCTGTGAAGCTTGTCAGTGCTTCCTGAAGCTAGAGGAAAGCAAGCCAGCTGCGAAGTAAGTCGAAATTAAATAATCAGTTTTAAATCATCAAGTCGAGATCTATCGGTAAGCATCGATAGGTCTTTTTGACTTGCATGAAGACGTTAAATTCACTTACAAGGCGGTAGCATGTTATCTGCCAAGAAGCAGAAGTGTCCTTATTGCGCGAAGTCATCCTATTTCTATGTATATATGGATGAAGTCGAAGATAAGACCGCCATATTCACACAATGTTACAATCCTAAATGTTCACAGTATATAGACATTTGGGTTGTACCGCACAGTAAAGTCCAGAGCACCTTAGACTCGCTAATAGGCGAAGTCTGGAAGGAAACTTAACCCATGCGGGGATAACATGAAGTGGGCTTCTAATAAATTCTTTAGGTTGTTCGTAATAGGCGTATTACTATTCGCCTTATATACAAAGCTGTCCAGCCCTGTCTTCATGGTTAACAGAGCAGAAGATGCTGTGGTTGTTTTACAGATCGTTAAGAATGAACAAGTAGATCCCGGACCTCTCCTGCCTACTCCTTCACATAAACACAAACATAAAAAGCATAAAGTAATCGATGTTCAACTTGCTAAAGAGAAAAGAACATATCTTTGTGCAGGGTATGTTGCAGATGATTACGGACATATAGTAACAGCTGCTCATTGTGTGGAAGGCGGAAAGGATTTAGTATCAGTAACGGTACTATTACACGGCGAGCGTATAGGTTACCCTGCTACTCTTATCTTAAAGAGAACTCGATTAGATATAGCTCTAATTCAAGCAAACCTTCCAGAAGGAACTCCCTACCTACACACTAAGCCAGATTACGAATGGCCCGGGACTCACCTGTGGGCTATTGGACACCCTCTAGGATTATTCTATAGTGTTAGCGACGGAGTTGTATCTGGTTACGCAGCAGGAATGTACGGATCTACCTTTATGCAGTTAACAGCACCAGTTAACCCTGGAAATTCTGGCGGACCTATTATTAACGATAAAGGCGAAGTCATCGGAGTATGTTCCTTTATGGCTATAGCTCCGTGGGGAACTCCTGCAGCCGGCCTAAACTTCGCAGTCCCTTCACCTACTATCGATACTGTAATGTCAGGATATCTAAACCACAACTAACATGTCCGTAGCCTTTTACCTTAAAGAAAAGACGTTACTATTCGCTATCCGGGATTTTGAGCCGGGTACGCAACGTCTGCTTATGAGTACTTTAGATGTAAATGGTCTTATCGCAGACCTTCAAGCATTTAAAATGGTAGTAGCTCGGCATATGGATGAACTCATTAAAGATCCTAATGAATTAGAAGCTGCTCGCCATGTGGCTTATAAGGGTCAAGTTCTCCCCCTCCTAAGAGATGAGACCAACGCTCTTAACTTCCAATACAACACCTACAAGATATACCTATCTGATTTAGGAAAAGAGGCAGCCCCTTCTAGGAAGCTCTGTATCGACTTCGATCACACCTTATCTAAAGGACATCAGGGAGATCAGATGGATGGCCCCTTCGATGGAGCAATTGAAGCTTTACAGAAGTTAAAAGTAGAAGGTTACGAAATAGTTATTTACTCCTGTAGAGCTAATTCCGATCATGGGCGTAAGCAAATAGAGGAGTGGTTAAAGAAGTACAACTGCCCCTATGATGAAATTTTTATAGGTAAGCCTGAGGCTATGGCTTACGTAGATGATCGCGCTATCCCTTTTAAAGGTAATTGGGCTGAAGTACTTAAAGACATAGGAGCTTCTCATGATGCCGAACTTAACAAATCTACTAGTGTTAGCATATTCTTATCTATCCCCTCTAGCACCGATAACCAACTGTCTTGCCGTGAAGGCGAGACTAGCCGCCCTCTATCTGCTAGGGAAGTAAGCTCTGCCTTCTTACCCTCTCTTCCCGGAGTAGTTTGGGAAGTACATGATGGTCCGGATATGCAGCACAGTCCTAGCACTCCTCTTGAAATGCTACACCCTGTTAATGAGTGGAATACCTACGACTCCTATACGGCTATCCACGACAAGAAGGATCCTACCGACCTACTACACTTCCTATCGCTTGAAGACATAGAGAAAAAGCCTGATCAATCTTCTGATGCGAAAGAAGAAGATGAAGCGAATGAAGCGCAAGATAACATTGAATCTTCGCTAGGTAAACGCGATATAGCTAAGAGAGCAGCTACTAACGAAGAACATCTAGCCCATATCAAAGAGCTAGTCAATCAGCGACAATTTGAAAAGGCGGTCGCTTATCTTAATGACAATAAGCTAAACGCCCCTAAGCTTTTAAAAGACCTGGAAGATAGATCTTCTAAGGCGACTATTTTAAATAAAGAGCAAGCCCTTCTCTTGATTGAGAAAGGAAGTCAGGGAGCCCAGAGTAACGCAGTAAAATGGCTTGCTAAAAATAATAATGTTAATGAGCTTGCTGCCGCGGTTCCTTTAGTAGCTTTCAACCCATCTGTAGCAAAAGAGATTATAGATGTCTTTAAAGCTAACAAAAACGTAATAGTTCTTAATAGGCTATATGCTAATACCTCTATCCCGGAAGCTATACGAAGAGACATAGTTGAAATTCTAGTAGGAATAAACTACATACCTATTATAGATGAAGCTATTAAAGATGACTCTGAACAAATTAGATCTGCTGGGTATAGAGCTGCTGCCCGTCTCAAAGCAAAAGACCATCTACTTGAAGAAGGTACAAAAGATCCTTCTGCTAAAGTTCGTAAAGAAGTATATGGTTATTTGTGGGAAGCTCAAACTCCCGCAGCAATGGATTTGTTTTATAAAGGACAAAAGGATTCAGATCCTTCTATTCAGAACTTTGTTAAAGAGAAAGTAGGTCTTTCCAAGGGACAGACAGTCGCACCTACCCCGAAGGGAGATGAATTAACTAAGAAGATGATTGAAGATGGTATAACAGATGCTGAAGAGTACTTTAAGAAACATCCTGAACTGGGTGAGAAGTTAAAAAAAGAATTAGAAGAAAGAGAGAAGACAATGCAGTACAACAGAAGTTTAGTTCCTTCTGCTCCAAAGAAGTCCTCTCTAGACAAGGAAGCTATCCAGCCTCCCGCAGGTATGACCATGGCGATAGAGCCCGCTTTCGAATGGGGCGAGCGCGATGACGGACTATTAGCCAAGGATGTTAAGCAGTACTATGGCCGACCTAAAACGGAATGGCGCAACAATCTAGGATTGTTACCTGAGTTCCTTAAAAAGATGGAGGACGATAAAATGGAGAAAGAAGCTGACTTCTTTCCTTCCGGAAGTTTCTTTCAACTTAAGGATGATTTAAGAACAGCGGAAGGTAAGTTTGTTCTTCCTAAAGGTCACAAGGGCTTAGTACTCTGGAGAGACCCAACTGTTCCGAGTATCTACGTTGTTAGATTTGAAGGCATTGAAACTAATGATGGAGATATAGGTATCCCCGAAAACATAATGGAACCTTTCGCAACTCCTAAGACTGCAGCTTCTAACGTCTATGATGACTTCGAGCAGACAGCTGTAGATGATGAACGCAGAATGGAACGCACTGAGGACGACGAAGGCGTTCTAATAATGGATCGGGATTGGATTAGCGACACCCAGACATTCCCTAGAGGAGTACCTTCGCCGCCTGCTAGATGGGTTATCAACGATGATGAGAGGGAAGGAGAAGCAGGTAAGCCGGGTGTAGGAGGTACCAAACTACGTAATGGACCTACCTACTGGGAACCTTCTCCAGGTAACTTAGATGGTATGCCTGCAGGGCAATCTTTCTCTTCTCTTACAGCTGAAGTTGATAATGACGGAGCTAGAGTAACTTGTTCATGGGATAACGAGAATTCTGAGCAAGAGATAACCGCTGCCTTAGTTAGTTTTATTAAAGTTCATCTGCCTCATGTTTTTGATAAATTTAAAAGCATTTCTTCTGAACACGTAGACTTGCCCAACCGAACTCTTGTATTAAAATTCCAGGGCGATAAGGAGCATAATGAAAAAAAGTAAGTCGAAGCGATCAAGTGGTGCGTACCAGATTGTTCCTAAGAGTGCAGCACAAGAAGAGTACATGAGAGCGATTGATGAGTTCGACGTAGTTTTTGGAAGAGGTTCAGCCGGATCTGGAAAGACATTTTTAGCAGTGGCCGGAGCTATTAGAGCTCTGCAAGCCGGCGACGTAGACCGAATCATTATAACCAGACCTATCGTAGAGGCAGGAGAGAAGCTAGGATTCTTGCCGGGTACCTTTCAAGAAAAGGTAGACCCTTATCTTAGACCTATCTATGATGCGTTCTTTGAATTAATGGAACCTGAAGAGTTCAAGACATGGCAAGCCCAAGGTATAATTGAGATTGCCCCTCTCGCTTACATCAGAGGTCGCACCTTTACTAGATGCTTTATGATTTTAGATGAGGCTCAGAATACGACTCCTATGCAGATTAGAACGTTTCTAACTCGTATGGGCCAGGAATCTCAGATGGTTATTAACGGAGATCCTACACAGATTGACTTACCTGATCATGTAGATTCAGGTTTAGAAGATGCCTTACACGTTTTAAAAGGTGTAGAAGGTATCGCTTGTATTGAGTTTAGTCCAGTAGATATCGTTAGACATGAAGTAGTTAGACGCATTGTAACTGCTTACGAGAATGATGATGCACAACCCTAACCCATTATCAAAGAAAGAGTTCTACAAGACAGCTGACGTAGGAGATAGCGATTTCTCCTATGAGGAGCTAGGTCAACCGCCCGCTACCCCTCCAAAAGAGCAGACTCCTCCCACGGCAAAGGAAGAACCAAAAAAAGAAGCTCCTAAAGAAGAGGAGCCAAAACCAGAGCCCAAGAAAGAGGAAGCGCCTAAGAAAGAAGAGAAGGGTAATCACCCTCACGTCGATAAGGTCAATGGAAATCCGGGGGCCTACTGGATCCCTAACATGCAGGGATTCGAGGCATCTGCTCTGGATGCTATTAAGACAGGTGGGACCGTCTTCAAAGGAAGCGTTGCTTTCCAGGGAGACGATTGGGCGGATAACGGGGAGATGGAGATCTATCTAAACCGTGGTCCTCATAATAAACTACACGTATTACTCAATCCTCAAGGCTTCATAGATGAAGTCTCTCGAGTTGCCGAGAAGTACGACGCTGTTGCTAAGACTGAATCAGAAGGTCACGTATTCCATCCTCGTAGATGCATCCCTTTCGTACTAGAGAATATAGGTAAGAGAATTGTTGACATCTTAGGTAGTAAGCTTCGTGACGTAGGAGTGAAGTCAGGCTTAGACTTTAAGATGAAAGATTCTGCTCCCTACGCAACAGCTGTTGCAGAAGGTAGAGCTTTACTTTCTCAGGTATCCAGAGAGCTGTCAGATAAGAACAAAGAAGAAGCCAAAGCTCCTAAGACTCGTGTAAAGAAACTTGATACAGATGGTATTCTCGAGAAGTTCTTTAACGAACTACCCGACGCTGACTGGGAAGTACATGAATCTAAGACCTTAGGTATTAAAACCAAGACAACCTCTTTACCTCCTGAGAAGTACGCTCCTATCAAAGAAGTACTAGATGGACTTCAGGTACCTATGGGAAAAGTAGGACCTTACCAGTTTGAAAAGAGACAGGACGGGAACCTTCTAGTTATAGACACTAATGCCTATAGGTATTCGGGATGGGTAGGACCGGAGTTAACACGGCTATCCGAATTGGTGGGAGACGATCTAAGTAAGAACGCTAGCGCTGCTATAGCGGGTTTGACAAGTCGCTTCCTTTCCCCAAAAGTAAAATAAGATCAAGAGCATTCATATCTTGATCGCAGTTCTCTGCTACTCTATAAAAATCTCTAGCGGTCCTCGCTAGCTCGACTTCCAATCGAAGTGTTGCCTGAGGAGTACTAATAACATTGACGTTCCCTAATGTTCCGTAGGGCGACTCCTGGGAGGTATTCATTTCTAGATAGACTACTTCCATTGTAGAATCTACTTTATTTATTTCAGGACTGAGATATTCAGATCTATATAGGTGTATAGATCCGGTGTAGGTAGGGATGCCACTCCAGCCTTTGTAATTAGGAAGGCCGTTCCACGCTCTCGGGTACGCTCTCCTCACTACGTTGAGAGCTATCTTGAACAGCAGAGGGTTGTGCGGTCCCACTATCTGTACTAGATAATGATTCGCTTCCTTGAACATTCTTAGCTTTAGAGGTGTTTCTTGGACGTCTACTTCCTTCAATTTCATCGGGCGCTCTCACAAAGTAATCCAGATTCTCTTCCCAAACGTATTCTTTAGAAAGGGATACCTCTAAGGTATCTTTATAAACTTTACTTACCTTTCTAGGTGAAGTTAGAAGTTTAGCATCCTCTACGGGTGCTCCTGCAGAAAGAAAGCTTCTAAGTAGACGCAATGTCTCAGCGTCCGCCTTAGCCAGGAAGTCTACGACTTCCTTTAGAGTTCCAATCGGAACTACTACATCTCCCTTCTTAAGCGCCATTCTTAGGCTCCCCTTCTGCTTCCTTCTTAGACAAAGGCTGAGCTACTACCTTCTGTCCGGGCTGTAACGTACCCTTCGCTAAGGCAAGATCCTGTAGCTTCTTAACGAAGGCGTTGAAAGCCCCTTCAGAGATCCTGTTGTTCTCTTTTAGCTCTCGTACCCGCCGCATTACAGTCTCTAATCCGAACGTAGAGTCAGCTACCATCGCTAGCATCTTAGCGACGTCAGGAGCGTTCATATTCATGATAGCATACATCAAATCTTTGTCCGCACCAGCTGTTACAGTCTTTTCAGTATCTTCTTCCATGGGTTTATTCCTACGTGCGAGATATCAAAATCATTTCCTAGGACGACTTCGATTATACTACCATCTTTAAGTATGCTATAGTTTCTCTTAGGGAGAATATCTACCTTACATAATACAATAGAGTTTGCCCAATCTAATCTATATAAATCCTGGAGGGAAGTCCTTAAGACCTCACCTCCAGGAGTTATCAGATAATTATAACGACTATAGTCAGGAGGATCTATCGCTCCTACTATATTAAGCCACTTTGTTTGGTTCATGAGATTCTACAAACTTAATCCCTTGTTCAGTTAAGTATCTTCCTTTCGGACCGCGCATTAGCAAGCCTATATTAATAAGATGAGGCTCTCTCAGGGATTCAATTGTTTCTGAATCTTCACCTAAGACGTTCGAAAGAGAATCAATACCTACAGGTCTATTCTTAAATATCTTTAGAATAGTTGACATCACTTTACGATCTTGCCTGTCCAATCCGTTTTCGTCTACGCCAATATTCTTAAAACAAGCTAAGACATTTGTCAACGTAATAAAGTTTTCCGTTGCATAATCTCTTGTTCTAAGTAGATACTGGTTCGCTAATCTAGGAGTCCCTCTACTTCTCTTAGCAATTTCGTTAATTGCTTCAGCTTGAATCTGAAAGTTTAGCTTTCCTGCCGACCGAGCTATGATAGTATTAAGCTCAGCTAGAGAATACGTAGTTAGATACTCTATGATTGTAAAGCGATCTCTGAAGGGTCTTGATAGACTTCCTTCTTTAGTTGTCGCACCAATCAAAGTAAAGATACATAGCTTATTACCCTTCCAAGTAAAATCCTCCATCGCAGCATACAAGGATTCCTCAATAGAAGACTTAAGCGAATGTACTTCGTCTATAAAGACGATATCTCCTGACTTTACGTTAGCAAACACACTATCTAGTTCATCTATACTCTCAATGTTAGGGCCAATTAGTTCGTATATATTAACGTTTAACTCCTTAGCTATTACCCTTGCTAAAGAAGTTTTACCCGTTCCTGGCGGTCCCGAAAAGAGAATATGGCCCAGAGACATATCCGACCGTCTCAAGGTTCCTTCGATGCATACCTTAATGTTTTGTTTTACAACGTCTTGGCCAATATAAGAATCTATACTTTCTGGCCGTAATGAATTGCTCAATAGTACTCCCTTACTGTTTTGGTATTAATAACCCTGGCTCGTTGTTAGGCGACACAACTTTACCGGAGAAGTCAGTAGTACCTCCCTTTGAGGCTTTACCAAGAACTTTACCCTTGGTATCCGAGATGGTCTCTTCATCACCATCAGTATCTTTACGAGCAATACGTCTACCGTAAAAGTCAACAATCCATTTTTCTTTTTTCATTAGATTGAAAGAATAGTAGCAATAGCTTCCTTTACCTGGCTTACTGCTAGATCTAAAGACCCTGCAGTATGATCTACATAAAGTCTTTTAACAGCCGGATGGTTAGGCGTAAAGCCATTATCTTCTAGACCAGCAATTCTTAGAAGCTTCCAAACAACTGAACCGTCATTATTACGAGAGACTGAAACAGTCCATAGAATATTATCAGTTCCCTTGAGATTACTAACTTCTATATTAGTCCATGTAGGCGCGCTCATTTATATCTCCGCTATATTTATTATACGTTTTATTTAAGCTTTTGTTGCTAGACCGAACTTATCTTTAAGGATATCTACACATAGCTTTTCTACTTTATCGGCAGGAGCTTTTTCTGGAAGAGGAGACTTTTCATAGGCTTGATGTGTCTCTTCAAACAGTTGCTCTGCCATCTCTTTAACTTGGTCTAGGGTATACTTGCCATCCTTAATATCTAAATACAACTGAAAGTCTGGCCGATATACTTGTAGCTTACCATCTGCTAACGTTTCTTTAGCAGTGTTAAGAAGCCTGATCATATGAGATGCGTTCTTAGTATCGTACCCATGGGCAGTAACTAACTGCTTACGCTTAGCACCCATATACCCATTTGTAGCTGCCGTAGTCATCTTCTTCATCTGATCATGGGCATAACCCGTAAACGTGTTATGGATCTGCTTTGACATAAACATGTCACGGTTGTCGATTAGAAGCTGGCCAAGTTTACTTACATGAAGATAATCTTCCGGTCTCAACCAGAGAAGGTTAAGTACGTTAGGGTTATTTCCCCCAAGCAGAAAGATGGCCTTACGCATTTCATACATCACTACATCCCACTCGTCTTCAAAGAAGTCATGAGTCTCAGTCTGCTTATGACCAAGATAATGCTCTAAGGGAGCTACGAATAGTCCCATGATATCGATATCATCGATAGAATTAGGATGAGAGTTAGGTCGATAAGTACCATGAACTACGGAACCCCTAAAGGCAACAAGCTCAGAGTCCTGGTACTTCTTCCACCAGTTTGTAGCGGTATGATCTTTAACAGTTAGGGTAGTTGTCATAAAAGAATCTTATAGATCCATCACATTTAGGTCTGTCAGTACGATGAACTGATCTAGAGAAAGGATTGGCAAGCTGGCAAGACTCACATAGCTGCCAGTCACATCGGTCGCACTTAGCTCGGGGAGTGTTAAGAACACAACAAAGTTTATTAATACTCACGAGGTTGACATCTCCATCCACTATGCTTAGTGGCAGTATGGTGATCGTTTATTTTAAAAGCTATACGCCAGCATTCCAAACATAGGGAGTAGTTATCACAATCCATACACCAATATGAAGGGTTAATTAGACAGGCTAGGCAGACTTCCATTATTTATAAACTCTCCAACCGCAGTGCCGGGTCTTCATGTAATGAGGAGTATATAAGTTGCTGTGGTTTGATCGCCAGCAGGGGTTACATTTTATATTCTCATCACAGTCAAAACAGACGTATGCTGGGTTGAGAAGACAGCAGAGTTTAGGTTCCATTACTTTAATGCAGTGAATACAAAGTGAGGAGGAAGATTACGTACTTCCCACTGGACATCTACCTGACTAAATCTATCTTTCATTAAAGGAATCAGATGAGGAGTTACCTGATAGGCAACAAAACGTCCATCTTTATTAAGACTTCGCCAAGTCTTATTTAATAGCTCTTCTCTTTCGGGCTTATCAAAAAACGCGAAAGGGACGCCTGAGACGATGGAATCTACTCCAGAGATTTGATGATACGCCAGAATCTTATCAATCTCCCTCACATCTCCATTGAATACCTTTAATCGGGGATCGGTTAAGGACTTCAACTCGCTAAACAGGTCTGTATTAAATTCAATGGCCAGAAGAGTAGCATCGGGACTCATTTGTTTTAGAATCTCTCGGGTCATCACACCACGAGCTGCACCATACTCCACAATCGTTTTTGCTTGGGAGAGGTTCATGGAGTCGACAGATCTCTGGACGAGATACTTGCTAGAAGGGATTACAGATGCGACTTTCAGATCGTTCCAAAAGGCCTTTACATAACTCATAGTTAATTTCCAAAGCTATTCTTATCTTGAGCACAATCTAAATCACATCCACAAGTAGGAGGATGTGATTGTCCTTCACGCCAACCACTTTTCTCGTTCTCTTCTTTGACCCAACAGGGGTAACAAAGCTTTAGCCGGTTGATAGGTACATTCTTATCACAACGAATGCACTTACCTCCTTCTGGAGGCTTACGAGATCTCTTTTTAAGATCCTCGAGGTCTTCTTCCTTTTCGTCTTCAGGAACGACCTCTTCTTTAACTTCCTCAGCGGGAAGTACTTCTTGTTCACTCATTTGGTAGTACCGTTAATAGATGTCGCCTGTTACCTTGATAGGCAGGTGTACTCATTACAGCTTCTATAAAGTGACCTTTCCATTCAACAAGACATCTTTGAACATGATCCTTGTGCCCGTAGAAGTAATTCCACTCTAAAGTATTCAGAGCCTCTTCTAGATCGATAAGCTCTTCTTCAGTACAAGTTATCTGATAACGTTCAAGTAGTCTCTGATGTACATGCTGAGCATGCCTAATTCGGGTCATCTTTCTTATCGTGTTCTTTTGCATACTGTTCAGCGGCCTTCTCTCTATCATTAGGAGAACCATGCCAGGTTAGTTCACAGACTAAATTATTATAGACTTCAAGCAATGAAGGGTTATACGACTCAAGCTCTTCAGATTCGATAGTAATAATCTTACCATCGAGTAGCATATTAGTCTCTACCTTGTGCTTGATAGCAACTGGATAGCCCTTGATAAGGTTAAGAGGAAGCATTGTTAGGTCGTACGTAATCTTATTACCCTTCTTGTCAAATCCAGTACCGTGAAAGAAGTCAACGATCTCTACGGAAGGCTTAACGACCTTCTTAGACTTCTTTCTACCCTTACGAGGTGTAGAACCGTCTTTAACAATAATCAGCTTCTCTAGTTCAAGAACTTTAAAGGGAGGCATCTTCTTTACAACCAAAGGAGGTAATGCTACCTCTTCGAGGTGTTCATCAAAGCGCCAAAGGATTAAATCGTAGATAGGAGGATAGGCCTTTAAAACTTCTTCTAATGTAATACCGTCCTCTAAACGCAAAGGCACGCTGGAGAAGTTATTTAGCTCGCTTTTGGTAATGACAGATAAATAGTTATGGTTCTCATCCCGAGCTTCAAAGGTACCGTTCTTATTTAACTTGATATACTCAATCATGGCCAGATCCTTGGTACTGTACGTACAGTCCACTTCGGATGGTCTTTCATTAGCTTATCAGCTTCCTCTTTAGAAGAAACGATAGCTATGACCTCTCCCTTCTCATCACTTACAGAGAGTACCATATTATTTCTTTAACCTTACTACCCTACCACCTTTGTTTCTAGAACCCGCTTTAAGGGCATCCTCAAGTTCCATATCTAATGGATTATGCTGAATAGCATTATTAGCTAATAATCTAATACTACCATACCATTTCTTAAGGTCTTCAATAGAATCTGTTTCAGGGCATGACTCGGCTATAATCTTAAGCGCGAGTTCGTAATGGTCTAAAATATCTTCTTCTTTCATATTCGCTTCATGTACTGCCCGCAAACTTCACACGTAGGTTGTGGGGAGCCGTGCATAGGACAATTATCGTTAGGTAAATCTGCTAGATGACAAATACAACAAAGCCACTCTTTGTGTTCATGGAGAATCATTCGATTATCTTTACACTCGGCCATAGACAGTCGAGGTCAGCTCCTATACGTCCACCTGTTGCCCACTTACCGAGTCTATGGCATCGTACACAGAACTTAGTAGGATCATCCTCAGGAAATTCACATTGCTGGATAGGAATACCGTGCATAGCGTTATACTTTCGAACTAAGTCTTCCCGCCTATCGCTAATGCTACCTCCCTCATTTGACTGAGGTCCACCTGGCAACATAGCTCTGTTATCCTTCCAGATGATCTCTTGACCATTAAATAAAGAGCGTTCGATTTCTTTCTCTTGGAGACCGTACCATCTTTCAAACAGGATCTTACCTGAATCGGCAAGAGGCTGAAGCATGGCCTTGGCCCTATAAAAATCGGCTCCCTTATCTTTCCATCGGGAAATCAGAGATGGTTCAGGATCATGGCCTCTTATAATAGCTTCATAGGCGACTAAAGTATCCGGACCACACTGTTGGTAGATGGGGAGGATCTTAGGAATGTCGTCGCCATTTACTTCTCCAGCGTCGGCAGATGCCCAGTAGAAAGTATCATTAAGGTTAGTTACTATCTTAAAAGCATCGCCAAGTATACGTTTATACGCTTCTAACTCAGTCATAAATGCGCATTCCTTTGCTTTGAATCCCAAACTAGCGTCTTAGTATAATACACTTCTCAACGCTTGATGAATCGCATTGTCGCTTCTAAAGGTTGTCCAGAATCTTCTTAAGGTCCTCTTTAGTTTTCAAACCAATAGACTGAGCGACTACCTTACCATCTTTAAAGATGAGGACCGTAGGAATGCTCATAATCTTATGATCAGTCACTACCCTAAACTGTTCATCAGTATTAATCTTAGTGAACTTAACTTTACCAGCATAGCTTGTCTCTAGATCCTCTAAGATAGGAGACAGAGCTCTGCAGGGTCCACACCAGGGCGCCCAAAAATCTACTAGAGTAGGAAGGGGCTCTTGGAGTACTTCTTTTTCAAAAGAGTCATCAGTTAGTTCTACCATTTTACTTCCTCAGAGTCCAGAAGTCATTTGCTAAGCCTGGATTAGTCATGTACGCATAAGGCATATAGAAGTATCCTTTATCGCCCCAGTCAGTGCCCCAGCTATTACGAACGATAAACACTTGCCGCTTATCATCATAGCCTACGCACATAACAGCGTGACCACCTTGTTCAACATCTCGTACCTGGGGTAAAGGCATCAGCCCAGTTGCAGCTACCTTAGCACTTTCAAATGAAGCATAGACAGTAAATCCAAACACAAAGGGAAACCCTTGGGCCAAACAGCTCTTGAGTGCTTGAACATCTCTTCCATTTAAGGACTGGTAACTACTAATCTTATGATTCAGTGCTTCAGTATAGCTTGCTTGAGGAGGGACATGAAAAGCAAAAGCTACATTGTAAGGCCAAGTAGTTTCAGAGCAAGCTCCTACGGTAGCTAAAGATTTAATACCATCACGTAACTGGGCACCATTATCTTCAGAAGTATCTCCTTCAATTACTCTCTCATTCCAATAGATAAACAATCTACTAAACGGAGTAAAGCCGGGTAGGCTGAATTCTTCAGGGTCACTCTTATCACCCTCAGCCTGCTCTAGTAACTCTAAAAATCCTAGAGCCCCTGCCAGGGAGTTAGCTGTACACGAACCTAAGTCACCTTGATTTACAATCGGAGGGCACTTAGATCTTAGGTCAACTGAAGCAGGTAGTTGTCCTGGAGTATAGGTAAACTTTAAGTCTCTCGCATCAGGTACATCTCGTTTCCAATTGTATTTGCGCTTAATTAATACTATAGCATCTTCAGTTAGATTTTTTACTAACCAAATAGCAAGAACTGCGACAGTCGTATAAGCTAATATTGTTAGATCCATTTATTCATCCCTCAGTGCCTTCCAGATAGGGAATCTTAACGATCCATCTGGAGTGTAATTTTGAAATTGTACAGTAGCCATCTTACCAATAAAGTTCTTACGATTCTGCCACATCTCCGCCTTCTCCTCTAAAGTTACAGCAGGAGAAGCTTTAAACTGACGCTTAGTGCCATCGTTTAGTTCACAGAAGAAGGCCCCTACACATCCCATTAGCTTACCGCTACCCTCTTCTACGTCTACGATCTTAAATTCAGCATCTTGGAAGGTCTTAACTTTTAGTAAGCCAGAGCTCCGCTTATTCTCATAGAGGCCCTTCTCATTACGGTACATACAGCCCTCATAGCCCCTATCAATACAATCCATCTGGTAGGCTTCTAAAGCTTCCCGAGATTCCACTCTAATAGTTTCTACAGGTACGCAGTACGAAGCTTTCCGTAGGAGACTCAGAGGAGTTGTACGATCGAAATAGGTGCCTTCGGCTACCACATCGTAGACATGGTACTCTACTAAGATATGATCAGGATGTACATCATCTCTCTTGATAAGAGATGTAATTCTATTAAAGTCCTTTTTAAACTTATGGTTATAAAGTTCACCATCAAGAACAATGTTCTTCTTAGAGGCGAACACCTTTTCAATCTCGGCTACGATATGAGGAAGGGCAGTATACTCTTTTTGAGTACGAGAGTATAATCTTACTTTACCATCTTTCATTATGGCGATACATCTAAGTCCATCTAACTTGGGCTGTGCTGATGCGGGGAAGACGACATACTTCTCCTTATCTTCAATTCTGTGAGCGAGCATAGGTTCTACAGCATCTAAGGTGTTCTTAGTAGAAGCAGCGAGCTTAATATCTTCTACATACCCTTCTTTCAGCTTACCATCAAAAGACTGCTGAGCTTCTGCCTGAGCCTGGGTTTCCGGAGTCGTTGCATTAGAGCGACCCAGATTCTTTCCAGCCTTGACTACATCCGTAGTAGTCTGAAGCTTACCGTCCTTCAGACCATAGACGGTAGTGACAGCATTACCTGAGACTGAGATAGTCCACTGTTGGATTTTTCCCTTAGAAGTCTGCTTATACAACGTAGGAAACTTATTCATAGTAATCATTTAGTTTTTATATTCCACACAGTATATATAGATAAAGGCAAACCGTTTTTCTTTTCGGGCCAAAGTTCTATCTTTGTTTCAGAACACATCGCCGAATCATCTAGCCCTAATATATGGAAGTTTCTAGTTTCAGAAGGGGAAGCGAGACGGACTTGAAAACAATGTTCACATTCCTGGAAGCCACACGCTCTGCAGTCGTAACAAGGCTGTAAAGTACAGCAGAGTTTATTAGTCATTACGCCTCTTAGGTTAAGATTACAGGTCCTGTAGCTGTGATAGCTACGGTATGTTCGAAATGGGCTGACAGACTATTGTCTGTCGATACAACTGTCCACCCGTCTTTAAGAATTCTAAAACCACCTAGCCCGAGAAGAGCCATAGGTTCGATAGCTAGAACCATTCCTTCTTCAATTAGTTCTCCCGTATGAGGAAGACCTACATTACTTATATAAGGACGTTCATGTAATTCTTTACCAATTCCATGACCTCCAAATTCAGGTATGAGTGCTAGGCCATGAAACTCTGCTTCTATTTGAATAGCGTTTGAAATATCTCCAATATGGTTACCTGGTTTAGCTTCCGCTATCCCTGCCATAAGAGCACTCTCTGTACCTTTAAGTAGTCGATCTACTGCGGGGTCCACCCGTTGACCCACGACAAAGGTAATAGCTGAGTCTGCGTTATACCCTTCTACAGTAGCTGCTAGATCTAAACTTACAAGATCTCCATTGTTAATCTTTCGATTACCTGGAACGCCATGGATAATTTCTTCATTGACAGAAATGCAAATAGATCCAGGAAATCCTTTGTAGCCTAGAAGAACAGGAGTTGCGTTAAATAGTTTTAGTAGTTCACGAGTTCTAAAGTCTAGATCTCGAGTAGTCATCCCAACTTTGGTATCCTGATGTAGAAGATCTAAAGTAGTGTGGACTACTACCCCCGCCCTTACAATCTTTTCAATTTCATCAGGCGATTTAATTAGTCCCATTCATAGACTCCATTAGTTTTAAATAGAAGGCCAACTCAGGTCTATGGACTGATTCGTCACTCTTATCATAACGATTCTGTAGACTCTTATATACCCGATCAAACTCTTCTTTAGGAGCACCATGAAGATCATCTACCATAGTAGATCTACTATCGGGAGATACTTTAGATTTGTCCATAGTAGCAAACTTCTTAGACAATCTTTCCCGAAAAGCTTTAATAATCTCATCCCTACTTTCTAAGTCAGCTAGCCTAGCTTTATCTTTTAAAATTGTTCGCTGCCCACTAAATCCCATTCGAGTGGCCGAAAGAAGATTTAGAACTCTCCAAACTTTATTAACATCTTCCTGGTCCTCAAGATAATCACTGAGTCTAGTAATACTCTTCTCAGTCGTATCTAAGGTGGAGAAGTCCATAGATGTCCTAAGAGACTGCCATTTAAAATTATATAAGACCAGCTTAAAGGGGTCTAAGCTCACAGCATCATCTCTCTTCCTATAGAGACAGGAATTTTAAATGACTTGGTGAATTCGTCATAACAAGGTTCACAAAGATGAAATTCATGGACCTCTGTATCTTTTGGAGACCCGTATCCCCAAGAATGATTAGCTTCAAAATAGGAAACTCCCCAAGCTACAGGTAGTCCATGATTATCTCTTTCAGCGGTTTCTGCGTTCCAAATTGTAGTGCTACACTTGTTACAAGTTAATTTAGAAGGATAATCTATTTCTAGTCGCTGCATTACTTTAGTCTCTTTCATTCAAATACTTCCTATAGATCAAATATGAAAATCGTAGGGTAATCCCTGCTTGAATTAATACAAGTATTACGAATGTGTTGGAGGGCTCAATTGCATATACAGTAATGTATATCGCTAAAAGCAGCCAGAGAGGTAGGATAGGAGGTAGGATTTTACGCACTTTAGTTTCGGAGGGGTTGTACTATTGCTTGAAAACAATGATACAGTCCGGCGGCTAATAGAGCTACGACGGCCATGCCCACGATCACTACGGCTATTAGCTGCGGAGGAACTGCATTCAACATTTTTGAGAAGAATGATTTCATGAAGAGCCTGCCTATGTATAAGAAACATCCCTATAATATAATCTTCAAAGGCTTACCTGCCTTGCGTGTTAAGTCAATAGTACTGGCCGTTCCTTTCGATTCTTTGTCCCAAAAAGCCACTACCTCATCAGCTGTTTCTACGATTAAGGCATTACGTATTGGGCCGGCGGCTAGACCAAACGTTTTCCAGTCGGGAAGAAAAATTTCTGTAGGCATACCTCTCTCTAAGGCAGCTGCTTCCGCAATCTGGTCGACACCTAATGCCCGCCCACTCACTATGACAGTATCTATAGGGAGAGAGTAGACATATTCTTTAACCAGAGATAGCTCTCTAAACTTACGACTACCTACGATAGCAACCTTCTTAGGTACCATACTTAGCTCTTAGACTCCGCAGTTCTCCGACGCCGACGAGTTCTTGGAGTAGACTCTTCTTGTTTTTGCTCAGCCACCTTCTCGGTGTGTTCAAATACTTCGCCGTCGGCAAACACAGTTCTAGTCTTGTTGTCGGGATGAGGTGCAATATGGATACTCATAAACAGACCGAATGAATCAAAGACAGCAGTACTATGTCCTGGAGACGTCTGAGATAGCCACCGTATAATACATTCTCCGTCGCTAAATACACAGCCTTCTAATACTTTGCCAGAGCCGCTGATACCTGTTTCATCATCGAGTCTAAACAATTCGAACGTTCGTATAGGCATAACAACTCCATTATTTAATAAACTTCAAAGCACGTTTAACTAAACCATCTCGATCAAAATCTAACATATCATCCCAGTACTTGTGAGGGATCATATTTTGAATCTCAGCAAGTAGGAAATCCTGTTCAGATCGGGACTTATCACTTAGATCCCACTTCTCCCTACCTCTTAGCAAGCACCTAGTCAGCTTATCCTTATCTTCCTTTTGAGTACGAGTCTTCTTCCAAGTGTCATAAGAATCTTTAATTAAAAGACCTATGACAATAGTTAACCCGCTGCCAACAGTATTAGCAATCCACTTTAATGCGCTAGCAATCATCTTAATCCATGAGGGATGGACTCATTCCATCCTGCAGTAGTAATTTTTACAAATTCGGCACGCTCTTGTAGCTGCTTAATATCAAAAGCCCCGCAATAGCTCATACCTGAGCGTAGACCACCCATGAGTTGATTGAGTACCTCATCCACAGGACCTTTATAAGGCACCGCAGTCTCTACTCCCTCAGGGATGATGTCTTCGACCGCTAAAGCCTTACCTTCCTTCTGTGTACGAGTAACATTAGCCTCGAAAGAAGCCATACCTCTATAAATTTTATACTTAATCCCATTTCTATTAGAAATAAGACCTGGACTCTCATATGTCCCTGCCAGCAGGCTTCCTAGCATCACAGTAGAAGCTCCCGCAGCTAAGGCTTTGGTAATGTCGCCCGAACTCTTAATACCCCCGTCAGCAATGATAGGGATTCTAATTCTAGGTTCAAGATCGCCGCTACCTTTTAGAATAGCAATATCCATCAAGGCAGACAGTTGCGGAACTCCGCAACCAGTTACTATACGAGTAGAGCACGTTGCCCCTGGGCCAATGCCTACCTTTACTCCGTCAGCACCTGCATTAGCAAAGTCTTCGGCACCTTGCTGTGTCGCAACGTTTCCTCCGACTACATCCATCTTAGGCCAGCGCTTCTTCAGATCGGTTACAATTTTAAGAACATGAGCGGCATGCCCATGAGCTACGTCTACCACTAGTACGTCTACACCTGCAGCGATAAGCTTTTCACTTCTCTTGAGATAGTCCTTAACCCCAATAGCTGCCCCTACCTGTAAATCTTTACCATACTTCTTTACAAACTTCACTTCATCTACTTGTTCTTGAATGGTTAGGAACCGATGAATAATACCTAGACCTCCTACTCTAGCGAGAGCAAGAGCCATAGGTCCCGTAGTAACAGTATCCATGTTTGCGGACACTACAGGTATCTTTAGTACTACGTTAGTAGAAAATAAAGTCCCTAGACGTATATCTCTACGGGATCTTACTTCCGAAAACTTAGGTACAAGTAATACGTCGTCGTAGGATAGTGCTTCGTGGATTAGCATTAGAGCTCCGCATCCTGGACAAATTTACTAAGGTTCTTAATCATTCGGCCGTACTCCTTAGGGAAGGAACTGTGAGTTTCCTTTTCTTTCTGTAGACGAACTAAACAGTTCTTTGCTACCTTCACTAGGTCTTCATTAAATTTAAAACAATACTCTTTAGAAGGGATGATTACTTCTTCAAAGAAGAGAGCTACATTCACTGCCCCACTCGTGTTCCATTCCCCATTATGGTGAGGTAGATCTTTAGCTAGAACTTTGCTTACCGCTTCAGCTACTGAATGAGCTAAGTCAGCTGCCATATCTGACTCACCCACATGATTCATTCCCATAAATCCCATAATAGTTCCTCAGACCTTAACTATCCTCACCGACTCATATTCATATCCTTCATCACTTCTCAGATGAATGAGACTCTTCATAGAAGAAAGATTACCCTCTTTAGCTTCCTTATAAAGTTTCACTTGACGCTCAACTTTATGAAGTTCATTAGAACCGTAAAGGGATAACTTGTTCTCCACAAAGTTATTGAATTCCCTTTTAAGGAATTCGTCTTTAAATTCAAAGGATGCTAAATGCGTTTTGAGAGCCTGTAGATCTGTTCTTACAGCGTTTACTTCTAAAAGATTGGTTTCCAACTCACAATAATACCCATCGCTATCCATAATCTTAAAGAGTTCTTTATAAGCCTTTTCTTCTAAAGGTAAAGCTGAAACGTCCCAAAATTGCTCGTCATGTTTACTATCCCACTTTAATAGTTTCATACAGGACTCGTTATTTTTAATTTCTTACAGAGACGCTTGAGTTCCGCTAATTCATTCTCTTTACGCTTAGTCGCGATAAGCTGTCTAGCTACCTTAGCTCGTTTGGACTGCTCTAGACGATGAGCTCTTTCTTCAGCGGTCTCATCTCGATAACCCCAAACCGTTAGAACGCAATTATAATCATCGCGATCTATATCGATTACAAAGTCACTCATTGACCGATCGTGCTGGGTAGCTTTCCGAGCAGCTTCTCCAAGCTTAGACGCGAGGCTATCCAAAGATATACCATGCCAGCTATCAACGTCTTCTTTGAAAATTTCTACCTGACGCCTTGTAGGCTTATTCTTTTTTGTCATTGAGAGTACCATCTATCATAGATTGAATTACACCGGCCGTATCTTTACGTAACTGGTCTAGTCCGCAAGAGCAGACCCCTTTTAGTTTAAGGAAGTCACATTCGGGTTTATGTGTAAAGCCTACCAAGACCTTCTGCATAAGTGATACGAGATCACCTACTTTTAAAGTCTTAAGGTCAGGAGTTTTCGCCTTCTCTTCCATAGTCCTCATTATCTACACAACTCTTACATTCAGGTTCACTTAATCCGGGTAGACCCTCTTCTACCATCGATCTCAGAAGTTTAATAGTACCTATTAACAAAGGCACATTATCTACCGTAGGATTAGCTTCTATAGTAGGTAGAACCTCATCTAATTCTGCAAGGGGAATAAACATTATCGTATCCTCGTAAACTCTGACCACTTCGTTTGGCACTTAATACATTCAAACGTAATTGTATCTTTTCCCGAATACCACAACACCTTCTCACCGAAGGACGAACATTCTGGACATTTAGGACTACCTAGTCTGGCATCTAATTCCCTACTCGTAGTCGCTTCTGTCCACTTAGGATGTTTAAGAAAGTCCGGAGCCTCCGGTAAGAAGGTAGCAATACTATGTCTCTGCTTGTCATAAGCTAATACAAATGTCTTCTCTTTATATGAGAGAGAACATATGTTAACCCGATTACTTTGTTTCTGAAGTATAGAAGCTTTTCCCTTTTTAATAAGAGAACAAAGCTCTCGGTAATCAGACTTGCTTAGAGGTACTGAATACCTCTGTTGAGCTCTCTTGAGGGCGTGGAGTTGCTGGCACTGTTCCTTTGTCTTCATTGGACTTTGCCTCATACCATATCTCGCCTGACATCACAGACTTCATAATTATATCACTAACACTGTAGTTAGAATCCTTAATCTGTTCGAGATGTTTAGGTGATTTATATAGCCAGGACATAAACGTTTTACGATCTTCTGGATTCATCCTACTTAACCCGTCCAAGATATCTACTTGAGAGAATCTGTAGTTTGTTTCCACCTTCTTCTGAAGCATACTAAAAGTTCTATGAGCGATCTCTTTATTAGGATGTGTCTCCAAGTTAGAGGAGATCATAGAGTAGAACTCAGGTGAGTGACCTTCAATAGGCTCTTTCTCCAGACAGTCTACTATGTATTTGATTATCTGAGGAGGAATACTCCCCGGATTATTAGCCAGGGGACGTATGATACCTCCGGCCAAAAGATCTTTACATCTACGGATATAGGTGGCTAGTCGGGCTGTCTCAACTCCCGTACCATAGGTGAGTAGCTCATCTTCTATCCAAATGGGAGCTCTCCACTTGACGACGAAGTTGGTATAGTCTACATGCCACTGTCGTTCACCCCTGACCCATCCTTCCTTTAAAGCCTTAGCAAAGGCTTCATAATGGCCCTGAGGTAACTCTGCCCATCCACCCCGCTGGATGTATTCTAAGGCGACGTTGCGAAAGTATACGGGCCTTTTGAGGGCCGTAAAAAGTTGTAGCTGTCCTGGAAAATCTGAAGCTTCAAGTCTAAGTCGGGTAATATAAAAACCACTCATCGCTTGCTCCTAATAGCATCAGCTATAGAAATTAATCCAAAGTAAATCGCGCATGCAATAAACCAACATCCAAGTGAGCTCATGCTTCCTCCGGATGAAACTTTGCCATCCAATCTCTAATTCGTTTTGACTCTTGAGGAGTAAATTTAAAGTCTTCGGAACCTAAACAGTTCTCATAGATATACTTTAAAATTTCATCCGCCTGTACGCCGACGTCTTCTAAATCTTCGTTACAGTACTCACAGGGATAACTTTGTTTTTTCTCACCGGTCGCTACAGAGCACTTACGCTCATCTAGACCAATGTCGTAGCCATACTTGCATCCATGCTTCGAGCAACAGTGCTCGGTATGGACATCCGTTTCATTACTCATAGAATTTCATAGGGGGCGTAACGCTCATTAAAAAATATGAAGCCCTGAATAAAGAGTAACGACATTGGATCTAATGGTTGGGATATGAGTTCTATCTTACCATCTATTACTTCTTTCCGCTGGACGATAACGTTACTAGATGCGAGTCGAGGCATTAACTCTTGTAGCTTGGCCGCAATATTCTTTCCTACCTTCTCGCCAATCAAGGCTTTATTATTACCTACGAACTTGAGAATGATAGGTCTATCTATCTTAGCGTGCATCATTAGAGTCTTAAGTAAGCACATGTCCTGGGTAGATATAGTGACCATTCTCTCAGGGTTTGTTTTAGGCAAAAGCTCAAAGGCCATAATTATTCCTCTAACGTCTTCTCTAATAGATCCGCTATCTTACCCTTATCAGCCCGCTCAACACAAGCGTAGCAGTCCGAAGCCCACGAATGACTATGTCTATAATCTTTTATTCCAGTAGCACAAGACCCATAATTAACCTTGCTTTCCGTTTTAAGACGGGTAATAAGGTCTCTTATCTTAGCCATCTGCCGTTCAGCTTTGATCATAGTTATACCTTCTTAGTCTTGAGTCCCGACATTCGAATACGAACTAATTGAGGAATCTTGTCTGCTGGGTATAGAGGCAGTCTCTTCTTGATCTCTTCTACGACCTGATCAAAAGTTAGGCCTTGATTAAGGAGTTCATCTGCTAATTTAGTTTGACCAAAGCGCTGATGAGATACTTTAGGTTCAGAGACTACCACAGTTGTCGTTTCAGAAACTTCTTTACGAACCGTTTCTTGTCGAGCAGCTTTCTCCTGCCTTCTCATTTCCGCCTCAATGACTTTGTCGTCAGTAGGGTCTATTACAGGGTACTTCTCTAAAGCTTCAGGTAACATGAAAGCTCTACCTGTAAGAACACACTTCCAGCAAGACCCTGGATATTCTCCAGACATCTTACCGGGACAAGTATTACACTTTGCCCTTACAACATCATGGTCTCTTTTCATTGATCCTTCTTAAACGCTTTGAGTAGTCGAGGCACTGTTAAACGAGTTCTATTAATTTTATGGAAGAAGTCTAACAATTCCATTTGGTCTTTTGTTAACTTTCCTAGGAGCTTCATTTTACTATCTAACGGAAACTCTTTTAGAAGTAAGTCTAAATCTTCTGCAGTCATATTTACATCTTCTACAAAAGAAGTAAGGCTAGTCATATAACTATTAAAAGTTACAGTGAGACTCTGTATCTGCCTCTCTTTGGCCATCATGGCGCCTTTAGCCTCATGCATTTCCCAAAGAGCATGATCATTCTTATCTACGTTAATAGATTGTCCTTTAGGCATGAAGAAACCGAGATGGTGTTCAGAAGAATCTTTCACGGTGTAAAGTTTATTCCGCAGCAAGCCCCCTGACGATGGACCTATATATTTAAGAACATCATGAGGAAGTACTGCCTTCATTTCTCTAAGCGTCATCTTCATCTTTCTGGTCCTTGAGGGTATGAATCATTTCACTAGTCTTGACGTCTTCAAGATTAGCGAGGCGAACACTGGTGGGAGGATATACAAACCCTTCTAACTCTTTAACTTCTGGAGAAAACTTTACCGTGAACCCTTTACGAGGGCCTCCTGTACGGATCCAGCCTACTCTACCGATGGCTTTATCCATTTCAGGATTCCACTTAACTTTACCCCCGAAAGCGGAATCGACTTTCTTTTCTACGACAACATAGTCTCCGATCCCTAGATGTCTATCTAGCTTTCGGGGAGCGCAGTTAGGACATCCAGGGCATTTGAGGGTGCAGACGTCGCATCCATTACACTCGCCACTTGAATAGCACTTAGCATTAAAGTCGTAACCTAAAGTCTTATCACCATTACACTCAGTAGCTGTTTCCATAATTACTCCACTACTATCTTAACACGTTGATGTGCTTTGGACATTAAATCGTCCCTAACTTCCCAAGCCTCAGTAATAATATCATCGAATCCATGCTCACTATAATCTTTACCAATTACAGTTTCCAGAGTCTCCTCAAAAGGATTCTCAAGGTCATCTTCGTGACATCGGCCCATATACTCCATAACATCATCGCAGCCATGGCGGTCGTCTATAAATTCCGCCATAGCCTCAGCTATCCAATAAGGTACTTTATCCCAATCTACTCTCTTCAATAGATCTTTTTCTACCGCCCCTCTAAAGCAGGGCTTGCAGTACGATTTGGATTTGTTTCTATGGAAAGTATTTAAAGTACAGCAGAGTTTATTCTTAGTTAGTCCAGCCATCGCCTTCCACCCACGTAACAAGAATGGTATGCTTACCGACCGTATGTTCACGGATATTCAATTGAGTCGTACCAAAGGGACCAATATCAACACGTCCCTGATAAAGGTTAGGATGATCCGTTAGCTCCTGAACTGCAATGTCTTGGAATTGTTTACGAACAGTTCTAGAGCCGCCGTCGATCTGGACGATATGGCGAGTACCTTTCTTTAAAAGAAGTCTAAAGAGGTTAACTAAAGTTCGCCTGACATAGCTATTAGGAGCCTTGCCCGACTTAACCGCACCTGTCTTAAAGATTCTTCGGATCTTAAAAGCATCCATATCTAACTTTACTAGTTCAGACAGTCTACTAAGGCCACTATACTGGCCGCTGACAATCAAAGAATTAGGAGTTAGGATCTGATAATTATCCCCTACGACTCCGTACTGAGCTAAGATATATTGGATTACCGGATCGTCTTTCCGAACCTTATAGTTCTTGGAAGAGATGTAGAGCTTAGTAGTCCTATCGAATACACCAAAATGAGACAGCCCTTTCGGATACTTATTCATACACTCTCCTAAAATTTACATTCCTTACATCTACGATGTAGCTCAATCTCATTAGCCACCACATCTACCTTACCTAAAACGGTTGTTAGTCTTAACAACTCTTTTAGATCTATAAGGGGAAGCTCTTTATTATGGTTATATTTCCTACGCTTCATCTCGTCGACCAACTGGGTATGGCGCCAAGAAATATCGCACGCATCTACTAATCCGGTACGAATATACCCATCTACTTTGATTCCCTTATTAATACTTCCCACAAACATATGCATCTCAACATGTTCACCAAGAAGATGTTTGCGGCACATTTTAGAGGGATCTACCTTCCACATTCTCATTAGGAATCTCTATTACAATCGACACAGATAGGCTTAGGAGGAAAATGTTCCCCATAGTTTAGTATAATCATATGATCTTTTATTACTCCATGGATCATATAAATGAGACAGCTTTGAAGCCATCTCCATTTCATGGCGTACATAATAACCTCCTAGGTAGCTTTCAGCTGCCCGCGAATATTCTTTACGAACTCAAGCTTGTCATTCAGAGTGTCTATTACGGTGTCTACGTCAGGACATATGACAGGTATCCCGTACTTTTTAATGAAGGCAGTCATACGCTCATTGTTATCCGCGGATAACTCCATGTCGTCATCTCTATAGGTTAGAGAGATGCCTGGAGCAAGAGGTACTTGGTAACAGTATTCCTTCATGTACTCAATTACATTACCCCACCTTCGAACAACACTTTTCCCCGTTGAAGCATGTAACGATAGGGCAAAGTTGCCTCTCTGACTATGATCTACCCAGTTACTAGGTAGAGTCCATACTTCCTGAGAGAGAAATGACCCTTTAAGAATAGCCCGCGCTATAGTCTTCTTAATATCATTATGGGCCTTCTGCCGTTTCTCAGAAGCTTTATAAGCAGCTCTATTTACCTCGTTCTGCTTTCTGAGAAGAATCTTCATTCTACTATCTAAATAATTCATCTTGGCATCCTGGACAATCCTCTCCAATACAAGTGGTAGTAGGATATAGTTTATTATATGCTGGCCAAATCAACGGCGATAACACCGCTTCAACAAGAATTAATACAGAATGTGTTGATTCATATCTAAGACGTAATACTCCTCCGCGTCTGAGTAACTTATTAAAGTATCTCAAGTATTGGATCAAATACACTGCAGCTGCGAAGGCTAGGAGCGATTTCATAGTTAGTGGTAGGCGTCTATATGACGCTTAGTACATTGATGGCACATTGAGGTATCGGGATCACACTGCATACAACATAGCAAGTCTCTAACCTTACGATCACAGACCTGGCACCTTCTCATTGCTGGACCTTAACCTTTAGACCATCTGCTTCCAATATCATAGCTACCTCTTCACATCTAGTAGCAGAACCTTCTATGACAACCGCACTACCCTTATTGTGAATTGTAGTAGCAATAGATCTTGCCTTACCTAAAGCACATCCAGTCGCTTTGATTAAGGACTTTTCTACTTGGTCAAAGGAATGGCAACTGCAGTTAAACAAAATGGTACGCCAACCAGACCCTAGATCTGTACCATCGGTTATCTCAGTTTCCTGATCGTGCTTTCCTTCTGTAGACATACCTACTCCGTAAAGTTAAAAATGTACAACAAGAATACAAATTCTACTAATAAAATTCCCTGAAGTAACGCTCTATCACTCATTAGGATCCTCTGCAGCTACCCAAGGTTCCTTTACAGGTACTTGTCGTTTGAATACCCACCTCTCGTCGTAAATACCTCCGAAAGCCGCTTTACCGCTAGGTATAACTTGCACGAGCTCCCAACCATCTTCACCTAACTTTTTTAGATTAGCCGCCGAACTTGTTTGGAGATATTCCCATTTCATATAATAGCCCGCTGACGTTCATAATTGTAGAATAGATGTTGCCCATGCTTTTTAGATTTAGAGCAAGGGTGACGTGTAATCCGTTTATTATTTCCACATCCTTTACAGATTAGTCTAAAACATAAGACGCACTTCCAGTAAGGACTTAAGGTGCAGCAGAGTTTCTTTTTCACAAATTTTGCACGGCCACTAGTTATAAGCTGGCCGTGACTAACTTGATCTTAGGCGCTGACGTTCGCGCGCTGCAGGTAATTACCGATGCGGCTTACCGTAGACTGC